>Ga0209581_1000139_pt1 | contig 226805 bp, 210 predicted proteins | sample Coa_R2_FD_187160 | JGI IMG/M metagenome (GOLD analysis project Ga0209581, IMG submission 187160) | Surface soil microbial communities from Centralia Pennsylvania, which are recovering from an underground coalmine fire - Coalmine... | ecosystem: Environmental > Terrestrial > Soil > Unclassified...
CGAGTGGATCGAGGTCTTCTACAACCGGCAACGGTTGCACGAAACGCTCGACTATGTGAGCCCGGTGCGGTATGAAGAGCGGAGGGTTGTCTCTTAACTACGTGTCCGTGGAAACGGGTACACCTCACATCTTTTAGTGAAGAAAACTTAAGTGGTCTGTGTCGAATAGTTTTCCTTGAGGAAAAGAATAGTGGGCCCGGAAGGACTCGAACCTTCGACCAAGGGATTATGAGTCCCCTGCTCTAACCAACTGAGCTACAGGCCCATAGCAGTCATTTTAAGTAAATCCAATAAAAAAAGCCGCACAAAGTGCGGCTTTCAGATTTCTCGCGGGGCCTGTCCTGAGCCCACCCGTTCGTGGAAACCCTTCGATATGCTCAGGGCGAACGGGCGAGGCGGTTGAAGAGGGATCGAAATGACAGGACGCACCCTCTCCCCAGCCCTCCCCCTCAAGGGGAGAGGGAAATTTTGGTTGCCCCCTCACCCTAACCCTCTCCCGCGAGGGGAGAGGGTGATTAAGGTTGTCCGTCGCCCTTCGATACCTCAGGGCGAACGGAATGTTCTAGTCGAGGAAGGTGCGCAGGTGTTCCGAGCGCGTCGGATGGCGCAGCTTGCGCAGGGCCTTGGCCTCGATCTGGCGGATGCGCTCGCGGGTGACGTCGAACTGCTTGCCGACCTCCTCCAGCGTGTGGTCGGTGTTCATGTCGATGCCAAAGCGCATGCGCAGCACCTTGGCCTCGCGCGGGGTCAGGCTCTCCAGCACGTCCTTGACGATCTTGCGCAGGCCCTCGAAGGTGGCGAAGTCCACCGGGATCTGGGTGTTCTGATCCTCGATGAAGTCGCCCAGATGCGAGTCCTCGTCATCGCCGATCGGCGTCTCCATCGAGATCGGCTCCTTGGCGATCTTCAGCACCTTGCGCACCTTCTCCTCCGGCATCTCCATGCGCACGGCCAGCTCCTCCGGCGTCGGCTCGCGGCCCATCTCCTGCAGGATCTGGCGGCTGATGCGGTTCAGCTTGTTGATGGTCTCGATCATGTGCACCGGGATGCGGATGGTGCGGGCCTGATCGGCGATCGAGCGCGTGATGGCCTGCCGGATCCACCAGGTGGCATAGGTCGAGAACTTGTAGCCACGGCGGTATTCGAACTTGTCCACCGCCTTCATGAGGCCGATGTTGCCCTCCTGGATGAGGTCGAGAAACAGGAGGCCGCGGTTGGTGTATTTCTTCGCGATCGAGATCACGAGGCGCAGGTTGGCCTCCACCATCTCCTTCTTGGCGCGGCGGGCCTTGGCCTCGCCGATCGACATGCGGCGGTTGATGTCCTTGATCTCGCTGATGGTGAGCCCGGTGCGCCTGGCGATCTCGCCGAGCTTCTTCTGCAACGCGACGATCTGCGGCTCAAGCTTCTTCAAGGCCGCGTTGTAGGGCTTGCGCACCTTGGTGATTTTTTTCACCCAGCGCACGTTGGACTCGTTGTCCATGTAGGCGGTGACAAAGTCCTTGCGCGGCATGTTGGCCTGCTTGCAGCAGAGCTCCATGACCTGCTTTTCCAGATCGCGGATTTCATCCACGACCTTGCGCACGTAGCTGGTGAGCTGCTCGACCATCTTGGGCACGATCTTGAATTGCAGGAACATGGCCTGGAGCTGCTCGCGCAGCTTCCTTGCCTTCTTGTCGCCGCGGCCGTGTTTCTTGAACGACGCCAGCGTGCGCAGGTGCAGGCGCTTCAGCGCGTTGAAGCGCTTCTTGCATTCCACCGGATCGATGGCCTTGCTGAGCGGATCCTGCTCCTCGTCGTTTTCCTCGGCCTCCTCGGCTTCATCGTCGGCGGCCTTTACCGGCGTCTCCTTGATCTCCAGCTCGGGGGCCTCCTCGGGCACCGTCTGGTTGGGATCGATGAAGCCGCTGATGACGTCGGTGATCTTGATTTCGCCCTTGTCGGCGCGCGCGTACTCCGCCAGGAACATGTCGATCACCTGCGGGTAGTCGGCCAGCGCGCAGAGCACCTGGTTCAGGCCCTCCTCGATGCGCTTGGCGATGGTGATCTCGCCCTCGCGGGTGAGCAGGTCCACGGTGCCCATCTCGCGCATGTACATGCGCACGGGGTCGGTGGTGCGGCCCAGCTCGGCGTCGATGTTGGCCAGCGCGGCGGCGGCCTCCTCGACCTCGTCCTCGTCGGTGGTGACCGGCGTGGCCTCGGCCATGAGCAGGGCATCGGGATCCGGCGCGGTCTCGTGCACCGTGATGCCCATGTCGTTAATCATGTTGATGATGTCCTCGATCTGCTCCGGATCGACGATGTCGTCCGGCAGGTGATCGTTGACCTCGTGATAGGTCAGGAATCCCTGCTCCTTGCCCTTGGCGATGAGCAGCTTGAGCTGCGATTGCTCGTCACCACCGCCTTCGAGTTCTTCGATGATGTCCATAGGGGTTTGATGCTCGCTAAGTCACTGTATATGTTGGGGATAATGAACTACCGTGAAGCCTTACAGCCAACAAGGGTTACTTAAGACAATAAGTCTAGTCCAAGATTCCATATGCGCCACCGCAACTTCACCCCTGTGCCCAAAAAAAGGGCGCGCATTCTACTACAGACCGGCGCCGCCAACCTAGAACCTCCTGCAAAGAATGCCGTGCGCGCGTCGAGAGGCTCGGGGCGGACGGTCTCAGGGTGATTTTTTGGACGGCTTGCCCGATTTGAACCGGCCCCGCAGGGCGTTCTTTTCCTCCTCGGACAGTTCGCTGGGCCGCTTGTCGGGCGCCGCCACGGCGTCCTTTTTGCCGGCCAGCGCGCAAAGTTTGCTGACCGCCGCCTTGAATTCGTGCTCCGCGCCCTCCTCATCGGCGGGGATTTCATCCATGAGCAGTTTGCGCAGGTGCGACACCTCCTCGCGGTCGCGCCAGTGCTCCAGCACGGCGGCGCTGTTCATCCCCGGCTGGGCGCGCGCCAGCTCCCACAATTCCTGAAGCAGCGGCACGCCGGGCAGGGTCAAGTTGCGCAGATCGGGTGGCGGCTCCAGTTTGACTGCCAGCGGCGGCTTGTGCAGCAGCAGGCGGATGGCGGCGCGCACCAGCGACGGCGAGCGGCGCGCGGACCCGGCGGATGGCGGATATGCCGGCACCCGCTTGACCGACTTGGCGCCGACCAGCGCCGCCACCGTCGGCACATCCATGCCGGCGAGCTTGGCCAGCCGCTGCGCCAGCAGCTGCTTGTAGGCGCCGGCCGGCACGCCGGCCAGCAGCGGCTTGGCGAGATCGACCAATCTTGCCCGGCCTTCATCGGTGTTGGGATTGATCTGCGCGAGCAGGGAGTCGAACAGGAAATCCGACAGCGGCGTGAAGCGTTTCGGGTTGTTGAACACCGCCGGGCCGTCCTTGCGCACGAGGCTGTCCGGGTCCTCGCCCGCGGGCATGAACAGGAAACTGACGTAGCGCCCCTCGCGCAGCACGGGCAGGCTCACCTCCAGCGCCCGCCACGCCGCCTTGCGGCCCGCCTCGTCGCCGTCGAAGCAGAACACCACCTCCGGCGTGGTCTTGAACAGCCGCTCCAGGTGATCGGGCGTGGTGGCGGTGCCGAGCGTGGCCACCGCATTGGTGACGCCGTGCTGGTGCAGGGCGATGACGTCCATGTAGCCCTCAACCACGAACAGACGCGGCAACTGGCGGCTGGCCTTGCGCGCCTGGAACAGGCCATACAGTTCGCGGCCCTTGTGGAACAGCGGCGTCTCCGGCGAGTTCAGGTACTTGGGCTCTTCATCACCCAGCACGCGGCCGCCAAAGCCGATCACCCGGCCGCGCTGATCGAGGATGGGAAACATGATGCGCTCGCGGAAGCGGTCATAGTGGCCGCCGTCATCCTTGCGGATGAGCAGGCCGGCGGCCTCCAGATCGCGGATTTTTTCATTGTCGGTGCCGAGCGCCTTGAGCAGGTTGTCCCAGCCCGCCGGGGCGAAGCCCAGTTGAAAGGCCGCCGCCGTGCGGCCATCCAGGCCGCGGCCTTTCAAGTATTCCTTGGCGCGCTCCGATTGCGGGTGGTCCTTGAGTTGCGCGGAATAATGTTGCTGCGCCTGCGCCAGCAGGGCGTAGAGGCGCTCGACGTCGCCGGTCCTGCCTTTAAAACCCGCCTCCACCGGCACGGTCATGCCGGCGCGGCCAGCCAGTTCATGCACCGCCTCGGGGAAATCCATGTGCAGGTAGTCCATCAGAAAGCCGATGGCGGTGCCGCTCGCGCCGCAGCCAAAGCAGTAGTAGAACTGCTTGTCGGGGCTGACCGAAAACGACGGCGTACGCTCGTCGTGAAAAGGGCAGCGGGCCTGGTAATTGCGTCCGGCCTTTTTCAGCGGCACGTGCTCGTCGATGACATCGACGATGTCAACGCGCGCAATCAGATCGTTAATGAAGGACTCTGGAATTCTCCCCGCCATCCGCGAAGCATAGCAAGCCTGCGGCGGCTGTGGAGGGGGAGCAGCGGGAACCATCCGCATCCCACCTCGAAACTATCAGAATATAAAAACCGTTCGCCTGAGGTATCGAAGGGCGAACGGCATTTTTGGGAGGGGCACTACGATAAACGTTGCCTGACTTTGGCGGAGACTGTACCCATGTCCGCCTTGCCGGCCAGTTTCGGCTTGAGGACGGCCATCACCCTGCCGATGTCCTTGATGCCGGCCGCGCCGGTCTCGGCGACGGCGGCGGCGACGGCGGCGTCCACCTCGGCCTCGGAGAGCTGCGCCGGCAGGTAGGACTGGATGAGCTGCATCTCGAAGGTTTCCTGATCGACGAGGTCCTGGCGTCTGGCCTGGCTGTACTGGGCGATGGATTCCTTGCGCTGCTTGATCATTTTCTCCAGCACGGCGAGCGTCCGGGCGTCGTCGAGTGTGATGCGCTCGTCCACTTCGCGCTGCTTGATGGCGGCGGTGATGAGCCGCAGCGCCCCGAGGCGGCGCCTGTCCTGCGCCCGCATCGCGGCCTTCACATCTTCATTGATGCGTTCTTTGAGCATCATCGGGGGACAATGCAGCCCGGGGAGCCGGGCAACGTGGTACAGAACAATGATTAGCGCCGGCGGTCACCGCCACGCCCGCCGCGGGCGGCCAGCCGCGCCGCCGCCTCGCGTTGCTTGAGCAGCTTCTGTTGCGGGGTGGTCGCGATGGAGGTGCGGGAGACCTTCTTCTGCCAGCGTTTGACCGCCGCCGCCGCCTTGCGCTTGCGCATCTGGGTGGGCTTTTCATAAAACTCACGGCGGTGGATTTCGGCCAGGATACCGGCCTTTTCACAGGCGCGTTTGAAACGGCGCAGGGCGACGTCAAACGGTTCGTTGTCGCGAATCTTTACTGTCGGCATTCAGTACCTTCTTCCTTTCAATTCAGCGATTCAATGGTGCAGGCGGCCCCCGCCTTGGGCAAGGGCCGGCCATTGTAGTGAGGCGGCCGGTTAAATGCAAAAATAGCTTCTTATGAAGGTATTGGGCATCGAAACGTCATGTGACGAGACCGGGGTGGCGGTCTACGACGCCGAACGCGGCCTTTTGGCGCACCGGCTGTACACGCAGGTCGCCATGCACGCGGCCTACGGCGGGGTGGTGCCGGAGCTGGCCTCGCGCGATCACGTGCGCAAGACCGTGCCGCTCATCCGCGAGGTGCTGGCGGCGGCGGGCCTGGCGATGAAGGACCTAAGCGGCGTGGCCTACACCGCCGGGCCGGGGCTGATCGGCGCGCTGCTGGTCGGCGCCGCCATCGGCCGCGCGCTGGCCTGGTCGCTGAACATCCCGGCCATCGGCGTGCATCACATGGAGGGGCACCTGCTCGCGCCCATGCTGGAGGACGACCCGCCGCCGTTTCCGTTCGTGGCGCTGCTGGTCTCCGGCGGCCACACGCAGTTGTTCCGCGTCGACGGCGTCGGCCATTACACTCTGCTCGGCGAATCGCTGGACGATGCCGCCGGCGAGGCCTTCGACAAGACCGCGAAGACCCTGGGGCTGGGCTATCCCGGCGGGCCGGCGCTGGAAAAGCTGGCGAGGCAGGGCAGGGCGGGCCGTTTTCGCTTCCCGCGCCCGATGACCAACCGGCCCGGGCTCGATTTCAGCTTCAGCGGCTTGAAGACGCACGCGCTCAACACGTTCGCCGGAAGCGGCGGCGACGCCCAGAGCAAGGCCGACATCGCACGGGCCTTTTCCGAGGCCGTGATCGACACGCTGGCGATCAAATGCCGCCGCGCGCTGAAACAGACCGGCTTGAGGACGTTGATCGCGGCGGGCGGCGTCAGCGCCAACGCGGCGCTGCGCGAGCGGCTGGCTTCCATCGCGCGCGAAATGAAGGGCCGCGTGTATTATCCCAAGCCGGAGTTCTGCACCGACAACGGCGCCATGATCGCCTACGCCGGCTGGCGGCGGCTCGCCGCCGGTCAGCGCGAACCGCTGTCGTTTAAGGCCCATCCGCGCTGGCCGATGTCAGAGCTGCCCGCGGTTTGAGCGGTTCCCAGGGCCTCCATCAAAAAGCATCGCTCACCCGCGGTCTGTCCCGGGATGTCGAGGGATGTCGCGGGGTGGACAATCTTCATTTTTTACCGAGGCGGTCCTCGGTGCCGGCCAGCAGATTGCGGAGGTTGGAGCGGTGGCGCCAGTAGAGCAGCGCGGCCATGCCCGCCGCCGCCGATAAATAAGATTGCGGGTAGTTCCACCACCATGCGAGCGCCGGCGCGACGGCCGCGGCGGTGAGCGCCGAGAGTGATGAAATCCTGAACATCACGGCCATGAGCAGCCAGACGGCGATGAAGCCCAGACCCAGCGGCCAGGCCAGCCCCAGCAGCACGCCGATGAAGGTGGCCACCCCCTTGCCGCCCTGAAAGCGGAAGAACACCGGATAAAGGTGGCCCAGGAAGGCCGCGAAGGCCGTCAGCGCCATGAGGACGGCGTCCGCGTTCAAGGCGCGTGCCAGCAGCACGGGCAGCAGACCCTTCAGGCTGTCGCCGATGAGCGTGGCCGCCGCCGCGCCCCTGCCCGCCACGCGCAGCACGTTGGTGGCCCCGGGATTACCGGAGCCGGCGGTGCGCGGGTCCGGCGCGCCGATGAGGCGGCAGACAAGGATCGCCGTGGAAATCGATCCGCACAGGTAGCCGAAAGGGATGACGAGCGCGCTCCACATGGCGGCATTGGACGGCATCCGCGCTTGACAGGTCAAGAGCGCTTCGGTCTGATGTGTCCTCCGGGAGCAGGGGCGGGGCATGGACATTCTCTACATCCACGATTTGCGCATCGACACCGTCATCGGCGTGTACGATTGGGAGCGGCGCATCCGGCAGACCGTGGTGTTCGACATCGATCTGGGCGTCGACGTGCGCAAGGCCGCCGCCTCCGACGCCATCGGCGACGCCGTCGATTACGGCGAGGTGGCGCAACGGGTCATCGCCTTCGTCGGGGCCAGCCACTTCACGCTGGTGGAGACGCTGGCGGAGAAGGTGGCGGAACTCATCCAGAACGAATTCAAGGTGCCGTGGCTCAGGCTCAAGCTCAACAAGCAGGGCGCGGTGCGCGGCGTGCGCGACGTGGGCGTGGTCATCGAGCGCGGCAAAAAGTGAGGGGGGAGGACATGAGCATCAGCGTGAGAGACGTGCTGTGGACGCTGGCATTGGCGGTGGCGCTGGGCGCCTGCGCCCGCATAGAGGCGACCAAGCGCGCGGACGCGCTGGAGGACGCCACCAAAACCTACGGTCAGTTGCTGCGCTGGGGACAGTATGGCGACGCCGTCAAATACATCCTGCCGCGCAAGGGCGAGCCCAAACAGCCGGACCTGAACGCGCTCAGGGACATCCGCGTGTCCTCCTATGAAATTGCGGACATGGTCGTGAGTCCGGATCAGAAGGAGGCCGCGGTGACGGCGGTGATAGGTTTCTACAATGAGCGATCCGGCGTCATTCACACGCTGGAGGATCACCAGGTGTGGTGGTACAGCGACGAGGGCAAGCACTGGTTCCTCGATTCCGAGCTGCCGGACTTCACCGGAGCGCTGAAGAAGAGGCAGTAGCCGCCGCTGTGTTGCCGGGATCGTCGCAGGCGTTCCCGCCGCCGATCGGCGAGGCGGCGGCGCACAGCCGGCTGCTGCGCGATCGCATCGCCGCCGCCATCATTGCCGCCGGCGGCGCCATTCCCTTCCGCGAGTTCATGCGCATGGCGCTCTACGAGCCGGGCCTGGGCTATTACGCCGCCGGCGCGGCCAAATTCGGCGCCGGCGGCGATTTCATCACCGCGCCAGAAATCTCGCCGTTGTACGGCCGCTGTCTTGCACGACAGGTCGCACAGGTGCTCAAGGCCCTGGGCGGCGGCGACGTGCTGGAATTCGGCGCCGGCGGCGGGCGGCTCGCCGTCGATGTGCTGCGCGCCCTGGCCGGAAGCAGCGCGCCGCCGGCGCGTTATTGCATCCTCGAAGTGAGTCCCGATCTGCGCGCGCGCCAGCGGGAATTGATTCGCGCCGAACTGCCCGGGCACCACGGGCGGGTGATATGGCTGGATCGATTGCCGGCGGCATTCACCGGCGTCGTGCTGGCGAACGAGGTGCTGGACGCCATGCCGGTCACGATGTTCCGCAAGCAGGAACACGGCTGCGCCGAGATGCACGTGATTTGTGAGGACGGAAACCTCCGCTGGCAGGCGAAGGAAGCCGCGCCGGATTCCGAGCCGGCGCTGACGCTCGCCATGCTGGAGCGGGAATGCGGCGTGTTCGCCGCCGGCTACACCTCCGAGTACAACCCGTGGCTGGCAGGCTGGTGGCGCGCGCTCGGCGACTGTGTGCGACGGGGGCTGGTGTTGATCGCGGACTACGGCTACCCGCGCCGCGAGTACTACCACCCGCAACGCGCACGGGGCACGCTGCTGTGCCACTACCGCCATCACGCGCACGATGATCCGTTCCTGCACGTGGGCCTGCAGGACATCACCGCCTCGGTGGATTTCACCGCGGTGGCCGAGGCGGCACATTCGGCGGGTTTCACGGTCGCCGGTTACAGCACGCAGGCGCACTTCCTGCTCTCGCTCGGGCTGCTGGAATGTTTCGAGGCGGCGGTGCGCGCGCATCCCGACCACGCGCCGTTGCTGTCGCAGCAGGTGCAAAAACTGACCCTGCCGGGTGAGATGGGCGAGCGCTTCAAGGTGCTTGCCGCGACCAAGGATTTGGATTTATCCCTGCGCGGCTACACGGTCTTCAACGCCCTCGAGCGCCTGTAGGTTCATGAGCTTGTACGGTTGAACGCGGCTGGTATTCGAACAAAAGTTTCATGCCGGTCTTGCGGACGGGGAATCGCCTGGCGAGCGTGAAGCCGTATTGATTGAGCAGCCGCCGCAGGTTTTTTTCGGTGTAGAGGGCGACGTGCACCGGCGGCGCAAACCCGCCCCACTCGGCGATGTTCACCGGCAGGTTGGGGCTGCCGAGGTCGGGCGTGGTGATGAAGAGACGGCCGCCGGGCGCCAGCGTGGCGGCAAAGAGTTTCATCAGCTCGTGGGGGTTGGTCAGGTGCTCGATGACCTCCGAGCAATGGATGAAGTCGAATTTTTTCCCCGGCCGGAAATTGTCGTAGGACATGCATTCGAACCGGCACAGCGGAAATTCGCGGCGCGCATAGGCGATGCTGCCGGCGTCCACGTCAAGGCCGACGGCCTCCGCGGCGCCGAGCCGGCGCGCGGCGTGGACGAAGAAACCGCCGCCGCAGCCGACGTCGAGCACGCGCTTTTTGAACAGATACGGCCACAGGCGCAATGCGCGCAGCAGCGACTTGCGCCTGCGCGAACCGGCGTGCGGATAGAATTTCTGATTGATCTCCCGCCATCCCTGGTAGGCCTCGTTGAGCCGGCGCTGATCCGGCATCGGGTTCAGAAAGGCGAAGCCGCAGTCCGCGCGAGCGGTCGTGGCGGTGGCCTTTTATTTCCAGATAAAAGCCGACCCGCGATGAATTGCACAGCGGGCAGGCTTTGAGAGTAATGCCCCCCGGAGCTTCATTCATTGCGTCAGCGCGCGGATGGCCTCGGCGCGCAACTGGTGCAGCTCGCCGGCGAAGGCCTCCCCCACCAGGCCGCGCTCGAGCAGCGGCTTGGTGTCCACCGCCACGGCCGCCTGCCGCGCGCGGCGCAGCAGTCCGGCCTGCGGGTAGGGCTGGTCTTCGAGACCGAGCCGGCCGCGGCGGTCCGCCTCGCAGGCCAGCATGAACTGTTCGAAGCGCTCCGGGCGGCGGAAGGCGTCGGCCGATTCCAGCAATTTGAGCAACTTTTCCGCCCGCAACTCGTCGGCGCGGTGACAGAGGCCGTGGTAGCGGGCGACGATGATCGCGAGCTCCCGGTAATCGTTCGGCACGCGGCAGCGATCGCACAGCTCCTCGATCAGCCGCGCGCTGCGCTCCTCGTGGCCGTGATGGCGCGGCAGAAATTCGGCGGGCGTGGTGCCCTTGCCGAGGTCGTGCGTGAGCGCCGCGAACCGGACGCGCGGATCGGGGCTCAACCGCGCCGCCTGATCCAGCACCAGCAGGATGTGCACGCCGGTGTCCACCTCCGGGTGATAATCGGCGCGCTGCGGCACGCCGAACAGCCGGTCGATCTCCGGGAACAGCGCGGCCAGCGCGCCGCACTCGCGCAGCACCTCGATGTAGCGTCGCGGACGCGGCTCGGCGAGCGCCCGCGCGGTCTCCTGCCAGACGCGCTCGGCGGTGAGATCGTTGAGTTCGCCGCCCGCGGCCATGGCGCGCATCAGCGCCATGGTTTCCGGCGCGACGGCGAAATCAAGCTGCGCCGCGAAGCGCGCCACGCGCAGCACCCGCAGCGGATCCTCGGCGAACGCGGGCGAGACATGGCGCAGGATTTTGGCCTGGAGATCGGCCTGCCCGCCGTGGGGATCGATGAGCGCGCCGTGTTCGTCCTCGGCCATGGCGTTGATGGTGAGGTCGCGGCGTTGCAAATCCTCCTTGAGCGTCACCTCCGGGCTGGCGTGCACGGTGAAGCCCTTGTAGCCGCGCCCGGACTTGCGCTCGGTGCGCGCCAGCGCATATTCCTCGTGCGTCTGCGGATGCAGGAACACGGGGAAATCCCTGCCGACCGGCGTGTAACCCAGCGCCTCCATCTGCGCCGGCGTGGCGCCGACCACCACCCAGTCGCAGTCCCTGACCTTCAAACCCAGCAATCGGTCGCGGACAGCGCCGCCCACCTTGTAAATTTTCATCGGCGCGGGGCGCGTTCAGACGGCAAGGCTGGCGCGATGACGGAATTCGTCGTAGCGCCGCCGCTGTCCGGAAGGGAGCAGATAGTCCGGCGCGATCGCCTCGAGCGGCGCCGGCGTGATGCCAAGCGCGGCCAGCGCGCCGCCGTCCGCGCAGACGCTGTCGATCCCGAGGGAGCGCAGATTGTCGCGCGACAGGGGCTTGCCGGGGACGTATTCGAAAATGCCGGCCTGCAACTTCGACAGGAAATCCGGCAGCGGCACGATGAAGCGCCGCACGCCGATGGTCCGCGCGGTATAGGCCACCAGTTGTTGCAGCGTGTAGATCCGCGGGCCGCACAGATCATAGCGTTGCCCGTGGCAGTACGGATTGTCGAGCGTTCGCGCCATCGCCTCCACGACGTCGTTCACCCACACCGGCATGAAGCGCGCCCGCGGGCAGGCCAGCGGAAAAACAAGCGGCGTCCAGCGCAGCAGCCGCGCGAAGCGGTTGAGAAAGCTGTCGCCGGCGCCGAAGATCACCGAGGGCCGGAAGCTCGTCACCTGCAGGCCGTGGCGCGCCGCCTCGTGCACCAGGTCCTCGGCCTGGCCCTTGCTGCGCAGGTAATGACTGGGGCCGGCGGGACTGGCGCGCAGAGCGCTCATGTGCAGCAGGCGGCGCAGTCCCAGTTCGCGGCAGGCGGCGACGACTTTCCCCGCCAGTTCGACGTGCGCGTGGTGGAAGCCGCGGCCGTCGTCGCCGCGCTCGTTCAGGATGCCGATCAAATTCACGACGACGGTGCAGCCCGAAAGCTGCGCGCGCAGCACGGCGGGATTGTGCACGTCCGCCTCGACGAGCCTCAGGGTCGGGATCACCAGCAAATCGCGGTGCCTCTCCCGGCGGCGCGTCAGCACCTTCAGCCGGTGGCCGTCCCGCGCCAGTCGGTTGACGAGGTGGCGGCCCACGAAACCCGTGCCGCCCAGCAGGGCGATCTGATGAATGTGCATGCGCGGTCCCGGTTCAGTTCACGCTGCAGAACGCGGGGTTGCCGTTGGCGGGCGGGACGGCCGCCAGGCGCTTCAACAGCGGCGTCACCGCCTGCTTCAGGCGCATCTCGTACACGGCGGCGTGATACAGCAGGCTGCGCACGTAGCGCCGCGTCTCCGTGATTGGGATCGTGTCCACCCAGATTTCCGCCGGTGTGCAGTGATCCTCGGGCAGCCATTGCAGCACCCGCCTGGGCCCCGCGTTGTAGGCCGCCGCCGCCATCGCCAGGTTGCCGTCGAACCTGTCCAGCATGGCGCGCAGGTAGGTGCTGCCGAGGAACACGTTGGTCTTCGGCGACAGCAGTTCATTCTTGCCGCGGTAGGGATATTTCAGTTTCCTCGCGGTTTGCCGGGCGGTGGCCGGCATGAGCTGCATCAGCCCCAGCGCGCCGGCGGACGAGCGGATGTCCTCGCTGAAGGCGCTTTCGCTGCGTATCAGGCTGTAGAGCACCGGCAGTTCCAGGCCGTGGGTCTCGGCGGCCTGCTCGAGCAGCGGCTTGTAGGGCAGCGGATAGCGCAGTTCCAGATCGCCGTACTCGTGGGCCTTGTTCAGCGCCAGCAGCGTGCGGTCATACCAGCCCTGCTGATAGGCGGCGATGGCCGCCACCCCGAGCCCCTGCGCATCCAGCGGCTGGATGGCGTACTGCCACTCGCGCCGCGCCTCGGTGCTCAAACCCAGTCGCCGCAATTCCAGCGCGCGCTGCACGGCCGGCTGCTTCAAAAAGGACTCCACCTCCTCCGTGGGCCGTTCCAGCGGCCGGTGCGTGATGGTGTAGAAGACGCCGAGCCGCTCCGCCGCGCGCATGCCGTAATAATCGTGCTCCTGCGCCAGCGCTTGATACTCGGCGTGCGCCGCCGCTGTGTCGCCGGTCTCCTCCAGCGCGCGCGCGTGCCAGTAGCGCCAGCACAGCGCGTCCATGTCCGGCGCCGGCGGGCGCTCCGTCCATTGCCGCAGCCGCCGCCAGTCGCGCCGCTGCAGCGCCGTCATCAGCTGCGCCAGCTGCACCTTGTCGGTGATTGCGCCTGCGGGGACCTCGTCCAGGAAGCGCGCTGCGTTGTCGAGACGCTGCCGGGCCGCCGCGATTGCGATGGCCGCGGTGATGGCGCCCCGTTCCCCGTCGCTGTAGGCGTAACGCCCGCGCAACCTCTGCCAGCGGGCGTGCGCCTGATCGGCGTCCCGCGACGCCAGCCGCTCGACGCCCTCGCGCACGATGTCCCGCACGCGCGGGTGGTCGGCTTCCAAGGCGGCATCCCCGAGCGTGGCCTCGGGTTTGGCGCGCATTTCGCGCCACAGGGCCAGCCAGCGCCTGTCCGCCGCCGGCAGCGAATTGGCGAGGGCGGCGGCCTCCTTCGCATGATTGTTGCGCGCCAGGGCGACGGCGCGCCGCCAGCGCAAATCCGCGGCCGCGGCGTGATCGCTGTGTTCCAGCAGCGCGGCCATCGCCGCGTCGCAGGATTTGGGCAGGACTTCGTCGCCGGCCCACAGCGACAGCAGATCGCCGCGCAACTCCTCCCGCCATCCGGAGGCCAGCCGCGCGTCCAGGTAATGGCAGCGCAGCGCCGGGTCCCTTTGCGGCCGGTAATCGCGCAGGAAATCGTCGCGCGCCTGCCGGCGGGCCAGCAGCGTCAGCCAGTCGGCGCGCAACTGCTCGCCGAGGACCGAGCCGCCGTCCGCCGACATGAACGCACGCACCTTCTCCGCCGGGGTCCGCTCCAGCTCGTGATCCAGCATGGCGTACTCCAGGTACGGGTAGAGCACGTAGCCCTCGAGGCCGGCCGAGAGTGTCCGGCCGCGCGCGTAGTCCTCCTTTTGAAAGGCGTGATAGGCGTCGAGAAAACGTTCGCGTTCGCCGGCGGCGGGCGCCGCCAGCGGCAGCAGGCACAACAGGGCCCCGAGTACGGCGCGGCCGGGGCTGCGCGAACGGTCGGAGATGCTCATGGCGCCATTTTCGGCGTTGCCGGCGGCGCCTGCAACTCCGGGGCCGGTGTGTCGCCTTCGCTTCGGTTACAATTTCAACATGCCGGTGATGGTTTGCTCATGACGCTGTTTCTGCTTTATGCCCTGGTGGGCGTCGCGGCCGGGTTCTTCGGCGGCCTGTTCGGGCTGGGCGGCGGCATCGTGGTGGTGCCGGCGCTGTACTTTTTGTTCAAGACGGCGGCCTTTCATGCCGAGGTGATGATGAACATGGCGGTCGGCACCTCGCTCGCCACCGCGGTGTTCACCGCCACCACCTCCACCTGGGCGCACCACCGCCGGGGCGCGGTGCAGTGGCCGGCGGTGCGGCTGCTCGCGCCCGGCGTGCTCGCCGGGGGGCTGCTCGGTGCCTTCGCCGCCAGCGGAATTCCCCCGGACGGCCTGCGCGTGTTCTTCGGCCTGTTCGAAATCGCGGTGGCCTGGCAGTTGCTGCGCAACTGGCGGCCCAGGCCCAGCCGCCGCCTGCCCTCGTCCGCCGTCATGATCGGCGTGGGTGTTTTGTTCGGCGCGCTCTCGGCACTGCTCGGCATCGGCGGCGGCACGCTGACGGTGCCGTTTCTGTACTGGTGCAACACCGGCATGCGCCAATCGGTCGCCACCTCGGCTGCCGTGGGCCTGCCCATCACGCTCGCTGGCGCGGTGGGGCATGTGCTGGCCGGCTGGGGGCAGCCGGCGCTGCCGCCGGGGAGCACCGGCCATCTCTACTGGCCGGCGCTGGCGGCCATCGCCGCCACCAGCGTTTTCGCCGCCCCCCTGGGCGCGAGGGTCGCCCACAGCGTGCCGGTGGCCACGCTCAAGCGCGCCTTCGCCATGGTGGTGGCACTGATCGGCGCGCGCATGCTGTGGGGCTGAGGAAGAAATGACGACGACGCCGGCGCCCGGACAAGCGGAGGCCCTCTTGCGCGGCCGGCGCACGACGCATGCGTTCAAACCCGGCTGTCCGCCGCGTGAATTGATCCTGCAGGCCATCGAACTGGCGCGCTGGGCGCCGAACCACCGCCTGACCGAGCCGTGGCGTTTTCACCTGCTGGGCCGGCGCACCGTCGAGGCGATCATCGACTTGAACGCGGCCTTGGGCGCGACCGGCCAGGACGCCGCGGCGGTCGAGGCCAAGCGCCGGCGCTGGCTCTCGGTGCCCGGCTGGCTGCTGGTGACCTGCGAGAAATCGGCGGACGCGGTGCGGATGCGCGAGGACTATGCGGCCTGCGCCTGCGCGGTGCAGAACCTCATGCTGTACCTGTGGAGCCGGGGCGTGGGCACGAAATGGAACACCGGCCGGGTGACGCGCGATCCGCGCTTTTTCGAGTGCGTCGGCGTGGATGCGGCCCGCGAGGAGGTGGTGTCGCTGCTCTGGTACGGTTACCCGGCGGAGGTCACGCAGACCCGGCGGCGGCCGCTGGAAAATTTCTTGCGCGAGCGGCCGTGACGACGATGCTTCCCGCGCATGTTCCACTGGCGGTGGCCACGCGCGGCGATACGGTGGAATGCGTGCACTACGGTTCCATCGCCGTCGCCGATACGCAGGGGGGGTTGCTGTGGTCCGCGGGCGACCCAAAGGCGCAGGTGTTCGGCCGCTCGGCGCTGAAGCCGTTTCAGGCCCTGCCGCTCCTGGCCCATCCGCAATCCGCGCGCTATGACTTCACCGCGAAGGAAATCGCGATCCTCTGCGCCAGCCACTCCGGCGAGCCGCGCCACGCGGAGGCCGTGCTCTCCGTGCTCGGCAAGGCCGGCTGTTACCTGCGCGACTTGCAATGCGGCGTGCATCCGCCGCTGTACCTGGAGGCGCTCGAGCAGCGGGCGCGCGCCGAGGACATCTACACGCCGCTGCACCACAACTGCTCCGGCAAGCACGCCGGCATGCTCGCGTTCGCGCGGCTGCTCGGCGCGGAGCTTGGGACCTACCTTGAGCCGGCCCATCCCGTGCAGCAGGCCATCCGCGACTGCGTCGCGCATTTCACCGGCGTGCCCGCGGCGGGGCTGGCCGTCGGCGTGGATGGCTGCAGCGCGCCGAATTACGCGGCGCCCCTGGCCGTGCTCGCCATGGCCTACGCCCGGCTCGCCGATCAATCGCCGGACGCGCGCTATGGCGACGCGCCGGCGCGCGTGTACGGGGCGATGACACGGCACCCCGAACTCGTGTCGGGTCTCAAGCGCTTCGATCTTGCGCTGACGCATACCGGCCACGGCGACTGGGTCTCCAAGGGCGGCGCCGAGGGCGTGCAATGTCTGGGCGTGCGCAGGCGCGGTTTTGGCGTGGCCGTCAAGGTGGCCGACGGCGCCGCCCGCGCCGCGCAGGTCGCCACCGTGGAGGTGTTGCGGCAATTGGAGCTGTTGCCAAAGCCGGAGGATACGCCGTTGCGCGACCACCAGCGGCTGGTCCTGCTCAACGTGCGCGGCATCAAGACCGGCGAGGTTTATCCGGTGTTCACGCTGCAACGCGGGGCGGGCTGATGCTGCTGCGCCGGCGGACCATTGACGTGTCCACGCGCGGCCGCGGCGCCCATGAAATCACCCCCGCCGTGCGCGAGCTGGCGCGCGGCATCCGTGGCGGGGGGATGTGTCATCTGTTCGTGCGGCACACCAGCGCCTCGCTCATGATCTGCGAGAACGCCGATCCGCAGGTGCTGCGCGACCTGGAAAAGTTCCTGGCACGGCTGGCGCCGGACGGCGATCCGCTGTTTCGCCACGACGCCGAGGGCGCGGATGACATGCCGGCGCACGTGCGCTCGGTGCTGACGCACACCAGTCTCAGCCTGCCGCTGGGGGCGGGTGAATTGCTGCTCGGCACCTGGCAGGGGGTGTATCTCTACGAGCACCGCCTCGCGCCGCACCGCCGTCAGGTGATCGCGACCCTGTGGAGCGTGGATGAAAAGGGGGAGGGGGGGTCCGGCTGAGCCGCCTGCTATGATAGCCGCCATGGAAAACACGGCAGCGCGGGAATGGGGCGCGTGCGATGCGTTCATCGCCGCGCTGGATGCGGCGGTGAAGACGCTGTTCGGCCCGCTGCCGCCCGCCACGCGCGCCGCGCCCGATCAGCCGCTGCCGGAATCCGATCTCGACGCGGAGCAGCGCCGGCTGTCCGAGGGCCTGATGCGCGTCAATCACAGCGGCGAGATCTGCGCGCAGGCGCTCTACACGGCGCAGGCGCTGACCGCGCGCGACCCGGTGGTCCGGGAGCGCATGCAGCAGTCCGCCGCGGAGGAGAATGATCATCTGCACTGGTGCGCGCGGCGCGTGCGCGAGCTGGGCGGGCACCTGAGCCGGCTCAATCCGCTGTGGTATCTGGGATCGTTCGCCATCGGCGCCATGGCCGGCCTGGCCGGCGATCGTTGGAACCTGGGGTTTGTCGCCGAGACCGAGCGGCAGGTGGTGGCGCACTTGCAGGACCACCTGCAACGGCTGCCGGCGGCGGATCACAAAAGCCGCGCCCTCGTGGCGCAGATGGAACAGGACGAGTCCCGCCACGCCACCAAGGCCATCGAAAGCGGCGCCGCGGAGCTGCCGCCGCTGATCAAGGACCTGATGACGCTGCAGTCGCGCGTGATGACCACCGTCGCCTACTGGATATGAATCGATCATGATCACACTGCGCCGCGGCCGCGAGCGGGGCCATGCGAATCACGGCTGGCTCGACTCCTATCACAGCTTTTCCTTCGCCGACTATTACGATCCGGCGCACATGCATTTCGGCAGCCTGCGCGTGATCAACGAGGATTACGTGCAGCCCGCGCAGGGTTTCGCCACCCACGGCCACCGTGACATGGAGATCATCACCTACGTGCTCGAGGGTGCGCTGGAGCACAAGGACAGCTTGGGCAACGGCTCCGTCATCCGGCCCGGCGACGTGCAGCGCATGAGCGCGGGCACCGGCGTCCTGCACAGCGAGTTCAACCCCTCCGCGACGGAGCAGGTCCACCTGCTGCAAATCTGGATCCTGCCCGACCGCAAGGACCTGCCGCCGAGTTACGAACAGCGCCACTTCGATCGGGAGGAGCTGCGCGGCGCCTTGCGGCTGATCGCCTCGCCGGACGGGGCGGCGGGGTCGGTGCGCATCCACCAGGACGCGCGCCTGTATGCCGCGCTGCTGGACGAGGGCGGGGAAATCACGCACGCCACCGGCAAGGGCCGCCGGGTGTACGTGCACCTCGCGCGCGGAGGAGTGTCGCTGAACGGCCGGGAGCTCCAGGCGGGTGACGCCGCCATGCTCGTTGACGAGCGGATGGTGCGTTTGAACAAGGCCGGCGCCGCGGAACTGCTGCTGTTCGATCTGGGTTGAGCGGCCGGCCCGCGATGCTCGCGCAGATCGCCATCCTGCTCGCGGCCGCCGTCCTCGTCGTGCCGCTGTTCAGAAAGCTCAGGCTCGGCGCGGTGCTGGGTTATCTGGCCGCGGGCGTCCTGATCGGGCCGTGGTGCCTGCGCCTCATCACCGACGTCGACAGCATCCTGCATTTCTCCGAGTTCGGCGTGGTGCTGCTGCTGTTCATCATCGGTCTGGAGCTGCAGCCCTCGCGCCTGTGGGTGTTGCGGCGGCCGGTGTTCGGCCTGGGATCGGCGCAACTGCTGCTGACCGCCGCCATCATCGGCGCGCTGGCGCTGCCGACCGGCCAGCACTGGCGGGCCGGCGTCGTGATCGGGCTGGGTCTGGCCATGTCCTCCACCGCGTTCATCCTGCAGACGCTGGCGGAGCGCGATGAACTGACCACGCGGCACGGCCGCGAGGCCTTCGCCATCCTGCTGTTTCAGGACCTGGCGGTGATCCCGCTGCTGGCGCTGCTGCCCTTGCTTGCGCCCGGCGGCGGCGCCGGAATCAGCGGCGGGTGGCTCAAGGCCGGCGGCGCCGTCGCGGCCATCGTCGTCATGCTGATTATCGGCCGGCAGGTGCTGCGCGGGCTGTTCCGGGGGGTCGCCCAGTTCGGCAACCGCGAACTGTTCACGGCGGCGGCGCTGCTGGTGGTGATCGGCACGGCGCTGATCATGAACCGGATCGGCCTGTCCATGTCGCTGGGGGCGTTTCTCGCCGGTGTGCTCTTGGCGGACTCCGAGTTCCGTCACGAGATCGAGGCCGACCTCGAACCCTTCAAGGGCCTGCTGCTGGGATTGTTCTTCATCGCCATCGGCATGTCGGTCAACCTGGGGCTGATCCGGGAGCGGCCGCTGTGGCTTGTCGGCGTCGCCGCGGCGATGCTGCTCATCAAGTTTGCGGTGTTGTACGCCGTCAGCCGCCGCGCGGGCGGCGATCACGCCGCGGCCCGCCATCTGGCGGTGGCGCTGGCCCCGGGCGGCGAGTTCGCCTTCGTGCTGTTCCAACTGGCGGGCGGCAGCGGGATCATCGACGCCGGGCTGGAGCAGTCGCTGATCGTGGCGGTCACGCTGTCCATGATGCTGGCACCGCTGCTCTACGTCATTCAGGACCGCTGGCTGGAACCGTGGCTCAAGCAGGCCGCCGAGCCGGAATACGATCGCATTGACGAGCCGGGCAACCCGGTGGTCATCGCCGGCTTCGGCCGCTTCGGCCAGATCACGGCCCGCATCCTGCGCATGCGCGGCATACCCTTCACCGCGCTCGAGATCAGCCCGACCCAGGTCGACTTCGTGCGCAAGTTCGGCAGCAAGATTTACTACGGCGACGCCTCGCGGCTGGAGCTGCTGCGGGCGGCGAAGGTGGAGCAGGCGAAACTCTTTCTGCTCGCCATCGACAACGTCGAGAGCTCGCTCAAGGTGGCGGAGGTGATGCGCCGCCATTTTCCGCAGGTGCCCATCTACGCGCGGGCGCGCAACCGGTTTCACTGCTACAAGCTCATGGATCTCGATGTCGCCATCCTTTACCGCGACACCTATCTCTCCAGCCTGGAGATGGCGCGCGCGGTGCTGCAGGGGCTGGGCATTGCAGAGGCGGAGGCCCGCCGGACGGTGGCGATGTTCCGCGAGTACGACGAGGCGCTGCTGCTGCGTCAGCACGCGATCTACCAGGACGAGACGGCGTTGATCCAGAGCGTCAGGCAGGCGGCGGAGGAATTGAAAAGCCTGTTTGAATCCGACCCCCGCACCCCGGCGGACGGGACCGGTCCCCGCCCTTGAAAATCCGGTCTCCCGCCCCATCTATTCCTCCATCAGGGCATGATGGGCATGCCCGGCAACGATTTTTATGGAGGTGATATTATGACGCTGGTTCGTTATCAGCCGTTGAGCATATTCAACCAGTTGCATCAGGAACTGAACCGCCTGTTCGACACCGACGGCGAGTTGACCGTGGGCGGCGCTGCCACGCTGATGCCCTCGCAATGGGCGCCGGCGGTGGACATCAAGGAGGAGCCGGAGCGGTACGTGATCTATGCCGACCTGCCCGGCGTGGCCATGAAGGACGTGGACATCACCCTGGAGAAGGGCGTCCTGTCCATCAAGGGCGAGCGCAACATCGAGAGCAAGGAGGAAAATGACGGCTTCGTGCGCGTGGAGCGCAGCCGGGGCAGCTTCTACCGGCGCTTCAGCCTGCCGGATTCCGCCGACGCGGATCGGGTGGAGGCCAGGGGCAGGGACGGCGTGCTGGAGATTGTGATCCCCAAGCGCGAAAAGGAACTGCCGCGCAAGATCGCGATCAAGTCGTAATTGATCGATACTTGAATCACACCCCGGATGGATATGCGCCGTCCGGGGTGCTTGTCTTGGGAAGGCGGCGCCTTTGCCGGGGCCGGGACGCCGGCGCATCCGCACGACGAACGCAATACGAGGATGGTAAAAAAATGAACTTCCGGCAACATGTCTTGAGCCCCGCCGTGCTGGCGCTGGCGGCGCTGCTGTCCGCGGATCCGGCGCAGGTGTCCATCGCCGCCGCCCCGCCGCCGGCGGTGGGCACGGAACCCATGCCCAGCCTGGCGCCGATGATCGAGCGGGTGACACCCGCCGTGGTCAACATCGCCACCGAGGGTCACGTCGAAATCGAGCTCAATCCCCTGTTCAATGATCCGTTCTTCCGCCGCTTTTTCAACATCCCCGACCGTCCGCTCCAGCGCAAGACCCAGTCGCTGGGTTCCGGCGTCATCATCGACGCCCAGCGGGGACTCGTGGTGACCAACAATCACGTCATCGCCAACGCCGACCAGATCCGGGTCAAGCTGCGCGACGGCCGCGTGCTGGAGGCGAAGATGGTCGGCACCGATCCGGAAACCGACGTCGCCGTCATCAAGATTCCCGCGAAGGATCTGACCGCGCTGCCCATCGCGGACTCCGACAAATTGCGCGTCGGTGATTTCGTCGTGGCCATCGGCAATCCCTTTGGATTGGGGCAGACGGTGACCTCCGGCATCATCAGCGCGCTGGCGCGCAGCGGTCTCGGCATCGGCGAATACGAGGACTACATCCAGACCGACGCCTCCATCAACCCGGGCAACTCCGGCGGCGCGCTGGTCAACCTGCGCGGCGAGCTGGTCGGCATCAACACCGCCATTTTCTCGCAATCCGGCGGCAACATCGGCATCGGATTCGCCATCCCCGCCAACATCGTCCGCCAGGTGGTGGAACAGCTGGCACAGTACGGCCGGGTGAAGCGCGGCATGCTCGGCGTGCAGCTGCAGGATTTGAACGCCGATCTGGCGCAGGCCTTCGGCATCGGCGACACCAAGGCCGCGGTGGTGGTCGCGGTGGAGGCCGGCTCGCCGGCGGAGAAGGCGGGCCTGCAGCCGGGGGATGTGGTGATCGCCGTCAACGGCAAGCACGTCGATTCCGCCACCGAGGCCCGCAACCAATTCGGCCTGCTGCCGGCCGGGGAAAAGATCAGGCTCGACATCCTGCGCAACGGCAAGCCCCAGCAAATCAACGCCGAGCTGACCGAGCGCAGCGAACAGTCGGAGGGCGTCCGGGACGAGCGGCTGGCCGGCGCCACCGTGGGTGACATCGACAGCGATTCGCCGCTCTACGGCAAGGTCGAGGGCGTATTGATCGTCGACGTGGAGCGCAACAGCCGCGCCTGGCGCAACGGCCTGCGCGCCGGCGACGTCATCACCTCGGTGAATCGCCGGCCGGTGACCAGCGTGAAGGAACTGCTGGCCGCGGTGGGTCCCGGCAAGAAACAACTGGTGGTGGGCATCCGTCGCGGCAACAGCGCCGCCTTGTTCGTTCTGAAATAACAGTTGTTACAGGGAACTGGCGGCGGCGGTATTGCCCGACCGATACCGCGTCGTGCGCACCTGGCGGGTGGTGCTCAACTGCAGCTGCTTGAGCAGGGCCAGGTTGACGTAATTGATGTCCGGCTCGATCCCGGACACCCGCTTGAAGGGATGCTCCGGTTCGCCGAGGTGGTTGACGACCAGCGCCGCGCCGGGAAACGGCTGATGGCGGGTGAAGTAATGGGTGGTGATGATGGTGCGGATGTGCGCGCTTGTGGCCGCCTTCAAGCCGTTGACGGTGTCCTCGAAGGCGATGCAGGCGCTGGGCGGCAGCTCCAACTTGTTCAACACATGATGATACACCGCGGCCGACGGTTTCTTTTCCTCCACCACGTCGCAACTCGCCACCACGCTGAACCACGCCTGCCAGTCCGCGCCAAGGTTCATCTCCAGCAGCGTCTTGACGTTGACGTAGGCCGTGCTGGTGGCGATGGCCAGATGAATTTTTTGTTCGCGCGCCTCGTTGAGCAGGCGCCGCACGCCGGTGCGCAGGGGGATGTGGCCGGCGCGCAGCATGCGGCCGTAGTGGATGCTTTTGGCGCGATGCACCTCGGCGGCGAATTCCGGCAGCGTGGAACGATCATGATGCACGCCGGTGCGGGCGGCGTAGTGAAGTATGCGCTCGCGGCCGCCGGAGATCGCGAGGAGTCCGGCGTACAGATCGGGCGTCCATTCCCAGTCCAGTCCGAAGTCGTTGAACGCTTCGTTGAAGGCCTGCCGGTGGAATTCCTCGGTGTCGGCCAGCGTGCCGTCGACGTCGAAGATCAATGCCCGCAGGTCCGGCGTGTGCGGAAATTCCCAGCTGGGAGCGGGGGAGTGTTCGTTAAAGCTCATTGCCAGGAATGTTCCATGCTTCCTTGATTATAAACGGTAGCTTCAAAATTCTCACTTGCCTTGATCGACCGGCAGCCGGGGAGTCTCCGGCTGCTCCAATTCCACCTGCTCGATGCGGGCGAAGCGGTTGCTGATCTTCCTTGCCGAGGTGCTGACATCCTGCACATCCTCATTGGCCTGCTTGATATGACGCGCGAGCTGTTCCATTCGTTCCCGGAAGCGATCAAAGTCCTTGGCCAGTTCCCTTAAGTGTTCCTGAATGATGTGCACCTGTTCGCGGGTGGCGGCGTCCTTGAGCACGGCGCGGGCGGTGTTGAGCACGGCCCACAGCGTGGTCGGCGACACCATCCACACCCGCGCGTTGTGGGCCTCCTCGACCAGATCGAGATGGTGGGATTGAATCTCGGCGAACACCGCCTCGGCGGGAATGAACATGACGGCGCCGTCGGCGGTGGTGCCGGGGATGATGTATTTCGCGGCGATGTCCTGAATGTGTTTTCTGACGTCCACTTTGAACTGGCGCTCGGCCGCCCTGCGCTCGGCCTCCGGCAGCGCGGCCTGCGTGTACTGGCGGTAGGACTCCAGGGGAAACTTGGCGTCGATGGGCACAAGCCCGGTCGGCGCGGGCATGAACAGCGCGCAGTCCACGCGATTGCCGTTGGGCAGCGTGTACTGCATGGCAAAGCTTTTCTCCGGCAGCAGGTTGCGCACCAGCGCCGCGAGCTGCACCTCGCCGAAGGCGCCGCGCGCGCGCTTGTCGGAGAGCACCTCCTGCAGACTCACCACGCTGCCGGACAGTTCGGTGATGCGCTTCTGCGCCTCGTCGATGATGGCCAGCCGTTTCACCACGTCGGCGAAGGTGGCGGTGGTCTTCTCAAAACCCTCGGAGAGGCGCTTCTCGACCTGGCCGCTGATGTCGAGCAGGCGCTTGTCGGTGGCCTGCGTCAGCGCGTCCACGCGCCGGCCCAGCTCCTGGGAGTAGCGCAGCAGGGCCTCGGTCACCTGTGTTTGCAGCAGGGTGAGCCCGCCCTGCAATCCGTCGTGCAGGGTCTTGCTGGTCTGCAAATGGCCGTCGGCGAGCCGCTGGCCGACGGTCTCCTTCAACGACTCCAGGCGCTCTCCGGTCTGCGTCAGGCGGCGGTTCAACTCCTCCAGCCGGGTGTCGAGCCGCCACAGCAATTCGCGCTGCCGTCCGCCCGTAAGCATGGCCACCAGCAGCCACAGTGACGCGGCCAGCAGGACGAGTAAAATGAGATCATGTAACCACGGGGCCAGCATGTGAGGACCATCATACCCGGTTGGCGGGCGAAGATGATCCCCTATTGAGGAGGCGGCACGGCGATGAAGGTCATTCCCATCCCCAAAGGTCGCGGGGCGGGATCACAGCCCGATCCGCGTTATCTCTCCACGTCGCGCGAGGCCTTTGATGACGGCTGGGGCACGGCTGATGAACCCCTGCCGCCGCTGCCGACCACGGTCACCGAGGAGCGGGCCCGGAGCATCCTGAGCCACAACGACTCGCCGGACATCCCGTTTAATTCCAGCATCAATCCCTACCGCGGCTGCGAGCACGGCTGCATCTATTGCTACGCCCGCCCGACGCATGCCTATCTTGACCTCTCGCCGGGCCTGGATTTTGAGACGAAGCTGTTTGCCAAAAGCAACGCCGCCGAATCGCTGCGCCGGGAGCTCGCCAGGCCCGGCTATCGCGCCGGCGTCATCGCCCTGGGCGCGAATACGGATCCCTACCAGCCGATTGAACGCAAACACAAAATCACCCGCTCCATCATCGAGGTGCTGTCCGAATGCAATCATCCGTTCACGATAGTCACCAAATCGGCGCTGGTGGAGCGCGACATCGATCTGCTGGCGCCGATGGCCGGGCGTGGGCTGGTGGAGGTGTACGTCAGCGTCACGACGCTGGACCGGACGCTCGCGCGCCGCATGGAGCCGCGCGCAGCGGCACCGCAGCGGCGTATCGATACGCTCCGTACGTTGAGCGCCGCCGGCATCCCCGCCGGCGTCATGTTCGCGCCGGTGATCCCGGCGTTGAACGATCAGGACATGGAAAAGGTGCTGGAGGCCGCGCGCGACGCCGGGGCGCGGCACGCGGGCTACGTCGTGGTGCGGCTGCCGCACGAGATCAAGGACTTGTTCAAGGAATGGCTGCGCCGGCACTATCCGCTGCGCGCGGAACACGTGGTGAACGTCATCCGCGACCTGCGCGGCGGGCGCGAGAACGATCCGCGCTTCGGCTCGCGCATGCGCGGCGAAGGCCATTTTGCGGAACTCATCGCGCAGCGCTTCGCGGCGGCCTGCCGGCGGCTCGGCCTGAACCGCCCGGGAAGGGGATTGGACGCCGCCCGGTTCCAGCCGCCGGGGCTGCACGGCCAGCTCAGCCTGCTCTGAACCGCGGGCTTAGAGCGGGGGGCATTCAGTTGATGGTCACCTGCTCGGCGGGGGCGGCGGGGGCGGCGGGCATGCTGGCCTCCAGTTCCCAGCCGGCCTTTTGCACGGCGTCGGTGAGCAGGCGCGTCAGCGCATGCAGCAGCGTGCGGCTCATGTTGAGTTCTATGCCCTGGCCCTGCTCCGGATGCAGGCAGAGAACCGATTGTCCCTGTGTCGTGGTCCTGGTCTGGATGCGCGAAAGCAGTACCGGCGTCTCGCCGAGCGGGAATTTGGCCTGTTCCTCACGGAAGGTTTGCGAAAACGAGGACTGGCTCAAGGCGCTCTCGTGCTGGAACGCCAGGATGGCCTGGCGCGCCCGCGCGTCCTGGGCCTGGCTGATTTGGGGATCGCCCTGCAGTAGCTGCGACAGCACCGGCCAGAGCAGGCGGACGTAACGGCGCGTCAGCCAGAAGCGGAATTCGCTATGATCGCTACTGTTGATGCGCAGCAATACGCGGTCCTCCAGCGGGACGTAGCGGCATTGAATCTGGTTGAGTTGCGCCATCTCGCGTATCGTATGAAAAAAAGACGTTCCCCGTCGTTGACCATCATTTTATAGCATTCGCAGACCCGGACGCAGGCCTCCCCTGATTGCATGACTCCCTTAGAACGCTATCGGCAGGATTTGCTTCGCAACGGCTTCACCGATGACCCTGTTCAGCGGCGGGTGATCGGACACCTGGAACAGTTGTATCAATCCCTGTGCGCGCCGCCGGCGGCGCCCCGCCACCGCTGGTGGCACGGTCTCCTGGGGAACACACCGGCTCCGGCCCTGATTTCCGGACTTTACCTCTGGGGCGGCGTGGGCAGGGGCAAGACCCATCTGGTCGATCTTTTCCATGACTGCCTGCCGTTCAGGGAGAAGACACGCCTTCATTTCCACAGCTTTATGCACCGCATCCACCGCGAGCTGAAATCGCTGAAGAAAATCCACCATCCCCTGCGGCACGTCGCCCGCGGCCTGGCGCGGGAAGCCCGCGTCCTGTGCCTGGATGAGTTTCACGTCGCCGACATCACCGACGCCATGCTGCTGGGCAACCTGCTGCGGGCCCTGTTCGACCAGGGCGTGACACTGGTGGCGACGTCGAACGAAGCGCCCGACCTTTTGTACTGGGGGGGCTTGCAGCGGGAGCGTTTTCTGCCCGCCATCCGTCTCATCAAGACGCACACCCGGGTGGTGCACATGGACAACGACACCGACTACCGCCTGCGGGCGCTGGAGCAGGCGGAGATTTATCACGCGCCGCTGGACGCGGCGGCGGAGGAGAGTCTCCGGCGTGGTTTTGACAGCGTCGCGCCGGAAGCGGGCGCGGCCGGCGGCGCGGTGGAAATCGAGGGTCGCATGATCCCCACGGTGCTCCATGCCGACGGCGTGGCCTGGTTTGAATTCGAGGCGCTGTGCGGCGGGCCGCGCTCGGCTGCGGATTACATCGAGATCGCCCGCTGCTTCCAGACCGTCCTGCTCGCCAATGTGCCGCGGATGGACGACCGTCACAACGACGCGGCGCGCCGCTTCATCCATCTGGTGGATGAGTTCTATGACCATGGCGTCAAGCTGATCATCTCGGCCGCCGCGCAGCCCGAAACGCTCTACACGGGCGAACGTCTCACAAAGCTGTTCGAGCGCACGAAGAGCCGGCTGGTGGAGATGCAATCCAAGGAATATCTCACCCGCGAGCACTTATCATAGATTTATAAATCAATTAGTTATAATTGTTACTTGACAAAATATTTAAGTAAGCTATGCTACTTCATAAGCTTGCGAAGATTTCTGATTGAGGGGCATTACCGTTGAGGTTACCCCTGTGGCACGGGATCCGCACCACAATGCGGATTCTCGACAACCGGTTCTCCGTGGGCACCTAATGACAGGACCTCCTCGTAGCCTGTCACCAGGAGTTGGGGCTGCACCTTGCAGCCCCTTCTTTTTCTAGCCTATTCCGGTACTTGAAATAACTTCATGGCATATCGATAGAGCCATTAAGTCCTTTTAACTATAATGCCGGGCTGCTACCTTAACTGCCCCCAAGATGGGGGTGGGCTGGGCCATGTATCGTTACGACCATTACGATCAGATCATCGTCAACGAGCGTGTCGCGCAATTCCGCGATCAGACGCGGCGTTATCTCGCCAAGGAACTGACCGACGACGAGTTCCGGCCGCTGCGCCTGCGCAACGGCCTCTACATCCAGCGCTTCGCGCCGATGCTGCGCATCGCCATACCCTACGGCCTGCTGAATTCGAAGCAGTTGCGCATGCTGGCCTACATCGGCCGGCGCTATGACAGGGGCTTTGGCCATTTCACCACCCGCCAGAACATCCAGTTCAACTGGCCGAAGCTCGAGACCGTGCCGGACATCCTGGCGCACCTGGCCAGCGTGCAGATGCACGCCATCCAGACCTCCGGCAACTGCGTGCGCAACATCACCGCCGACCATCTGGCAGGCGTGGCCGCCGACGAGCTGGAGGATCCGCGTCCCTATGCCGAAATCGCGCGCCAGTGGTCCACGTTCCATCCCGAATTCTCCTGGCTGCCGCGCAAGTTCAAGATCGCCTTCAGCGGCGCCACCGAGGATCGCGCCGCCGTGCAATGGCACGACATCGGCCTGTATCTGGTCAAAAACGCCGCCGGCGAAATCGGCTTCAAGGTGCTGGTCGGCGGCGGCATGGGCCGCACGCCCATCATCGGCGTCGTGATCAGGGAATTCCTGGAGAAGAAGTACCTGTTGTCTTATCTCGAGGCCATCCTGCGCATCTACAACCTCGAGGGCCGCCGCGACAACATCCACAAGGCGCGCATCAAGATCCTGGTGCGGGCGCTGGGGACGGAGAAATTCCGCGCCCGCGTGGAGGAGGAATTTGCCCGCATCAAGGACAACGTGATCCTGGATCAAAAGGAGATCGACCGCGTGAAGGCCTTCTTCGCGCCGCCCGCCTACGATCCCACGGCGTCGCAGGACCAGAGTTTCGATCAACATCGGAACGGCAATCCGCTGTTCAACACCTGGGTCAAACGCAACACCCGCGCGCACAAGGTGGCCGGCTATCGCGTCGTTTTTCTGTCGCTGAAGGCGCCGACGGTCGCGCCCGGCGATGTCACTTCGGATCAAATGGACGCCATCGCCGATCTGGCCGATCGCTACAACTTCGGCGAGATCCGCGCCACGCACGATCAGAACCTGCTGTTCTCCGACGTGCGCCAGGGCGATCTCTACGCCCTGTGGAAGGAATTGCAGAAGCTCAATCTGGCCACGCCCAACATCGGCACGCTGACCGACATGATCTGCTGCCCGGGGCTCGACTTTTGCTCGCTGGCCAACGCCAGCTCGATCTCGATCGCCAAGCAGATCAACGAGAAATTCACCGACCTCGATTACCTCTACGATCTGGGCGAGATCCAGTTAAAGATGTCCGGCTGCATGAACGCCTGCGGCCATCATCACGCCGGCCACATCGGCATTCTGGGCGTGGACAAGAGCGGCCAGGAATATTACCAGCTCACGCTGGGCGGTTCGCCCGGCAACGACGCCGCGCTGGGTGATCGGCTGGGGCCGTCGGTGGCCAAGGCCGAGGTCGCGAACGTCATCGGCAGGCTCATCGACGTGTTCGTGGAGAATCGCGAGGGCGAGGAACGCTTCATTGACTGCTACCGCCGCATCGGCATGGCGCCCTTCAAGATGCGCGTGTACGGCGGCAACGTCGAGGAAGAAAAGGAAGCCGCCTGATGCACGTCATCAACAAGGCATTGCAGATTGTCGACGACGACTGGCAGTTGGTCGCTGATGAGGCAGATCTGCCCGCGGGCGCCGTCATCATCAGCGTCGCCCGGTGGCGGAAGGAACGCGACCTGCTGCTCGTGCGCAGCGGCAAACTGGGTTTGAAGGTGAGCGGCGATACGCCGCTGACGGACATCGCCGGCGACCTTCAACATTTTCCGCTGATTGCGCTCGAATTCCCCAAGTTCGGCGACGGCCGCTGCTTCTCACAGGCGCGGTTGCTGCGCGAGCGTCACGGTTACACGGGCGAGCTGCGCGCGGTGGGCGACGTGCAACGCGATCAACTTTACTTCATGCGCCGCTGTGGCATTGACTCCTTCGCCGTGCGCGCCGACAAGGACATCGAGGACGCCTTGAACGCCTTCAAGGAATTTACCGTCCGTTATCAGCCTGCGGGCGACGACGCGCAGCCAATCTATCGTTACCGCTGAGAGTTTGTTGTAAAGCTACTGCGCTTGCCATAACTGCGTTACTCACGCCCTCAAAATCCTCATTTACTGACGTGTCAGCTCCGGTTTTTCGGGCGTTCGCGCCTTGTTCTGGCGCGGCTGCGACCCGGCGCGCGAAGCGGCGAATGCGGGAGCAGCCGCAAGCGACCTGGTTCAATTTTGAACGCAGCCGCCTGCACCCCTTCCCGAAAGAGCTGCTCCGCAGCCTCGTGTCCGGGGCGCCTCGTAACGTTTTTCAACAGTCTGGAACATCCCGCTTTTTCGACTCTAGACGGCGAGGAGGGTGATGGAGGGGTGTTCAGCTGCGGATCGCCGTGAAAGCCGAAAATTGTGATTCAGAGTCCAAGAACCAGCCGCAGACCTTCATCGACTTCCATCTGCTTGGCGGGGACCAGCCGGCCGGCGCGGCCTGTTAGAAAAGTTTTGTCCAGCGTGACGATCTGGGAGACGTTGACGACGGAGTCCTTGCGCAGTCCACTCTGGCGCCTTGTAAGCAATACGTTGCCGGGGGCCTCCGCCAGTCGCAAGTTCGAGGTAAGGATGGCGACGACGACAGTATTGATCCGGCTGCTGTTGAAGGGATCAGTCTGGATGATGAGAACGGGGCGGCGGAAACCCGGTTCGGAACCGGCTGGCTTGCGAAGTGACGCCCACCAGATTTCGCCTCTTTTTATGTCCACCTACCACCTTTCCTCTGGTATCGACTCCGCCTGCATCCGTTTCAGGTCGGTTGGCAGGGCGCCGCCTTCTCCGCGATCCCCGTAGACAGTATTGAGCTTGCTGACGATCGTCTCCGTGGAATGCCGGGCGACAAAATCCGCAATGGCTGTGCGGTAGAGTTCACTCCGGTTCACGCCCAGCCGCCGGGCGAGCCGTTCGGCCGCCTTGAACTGGCTGTCCGGTATGGAAATGGCTGTTTTCATATAACAAAGTATAACTCAGGTTATACCGCGGTTAAAAGTGGCGTGGCTAATTTTCAAACGGCGAGGAGGGTGATGGAGGGCGTGTTCAACTGCGGGTCGCCGTGGAAGCCGCGGATGAGCAGGATGTATTCGCCCGCTTTGGCCAGTCCCAATTCCCGCACCACGCGCCGGCCGGTCTGAATGGCATTGGCCTCGCTCACCTCCGGTATCAAAACGGGGATGATGCCCCACATCAGATTCATGCGCCGACAGGTCGCGGGATTGGCGCTGACGCCGGCAATCGGCGCCCACGGCCGCGAGGCGCTCACCGTCACCGCCGACATGCCGCTGTTGGTGAGGACCACCACCGCCCGCGCGTCGAGGTCATAGGAGAGTCGCGCCGCCGCGTCCGCCACCGCGTCGCCGAAGGGGATGGGGCCCTTCTGCTTGATGGCGCTGATCTTGGTGCGCTTGCGCTGCCAGAACTGGAAGGCCTCGGCCTGTTTGGCGATGCGCGCCATCATCTCCACGGCGGCGACGGGATGTTTGCCGGCGGCGGTCTCGGCGGAGAGCATGACCGCGTCGGCGCCGGCCGAGACCGCATGCGAGACGTCGGTGACCTCGGCGCGGGTGGGCCGGACGTTCTCGATCATCGACTCCAGCATTTGGGTCGCGACGATCACCGGTTTGTTTTTCGAGCGGGCCATGTTGATGAGCTGGTTCTGCGCGGTGGGCACCTGCTCGGCGTTCAACTCCACGCCCAGATCGCCGCGCGCCACCATGATGGCGTCGGCGGCCTCCAGTATGGCCGAGGCGTTGTCGAGGGCCTCCGGCTTTTCAATCTTGGCGATGATGCCGGCATGTGATTTGCGGCTTTTGATGAGCGCGCGCAGTTCCTTGAGATCGGAGGCACGACGCACGAAGGACAGGGCCAGATAGTCCACGCCCAGCTTGAGCGCGAACTCGGCGTCGAGACGATCCTTGTCGGTGAGCGAGGGCGCGGAGACCTGCACGTGCGGCAGGTTGATGCCCTTGTGATTCTTGAGAATCCCGCCATGAATCACCTTGCATCTGACTTCGGTGCCCTCCACGCGCTCGACCTGCAGCTCCAGCGCGCCGTCATTGATCAGGATGCGATCGCCGGGCTTGACGTCGCGGGCCAGTGCTTCGTATTGGGAGGGGATTAAACCGGCCTCCCCCAACACGTCGCGGGTGGTGACGGTGACGGTTTCACCGGCGGTCAGCGTGATTTGCCCGTCGCGGAATTTGCCGGTGCGGATCTTGGGGCCGCACAGGTCGGCGAACACCGCGATGGGCTGCTTCAATTCAGCGGCGATGGCGCGCACGCGCTCATGGATGCGCGCGTGGCCGTCGTGATCGCCGTGCGACATGTTGAGGCGGATGACGTTGGCGCCTGCCTCAATCAGTTTGCGGATTACATCAGGTTCGGAGGAGGCCGGGCCGAGGGTGGCGATGATCTTGGTGCGCCGGTACTTGAGCAGCTGGACATCGGTGATGACGGTCATCTTGTCGTTCTCTCACTTACTGCCACCAGCTGAAATCCCCCCTCGCCCCCCTTTGACAAAGGGGGGGATTATGGGCGGATTTGCACATTACTTTGCCGCTGCGCCTGTACGCGGATCAGAACGGGATGTCGTCGTCGAAATCATCCTTGGGCGCGGATGCCGGTGCGGCGGAGGGTTTGGGCGCGGCGCCGGTGCGAGGCGTATCGTTGTTGACGCGGCTGTCAGGGGAACCGCCGCCGCCGCGCCCGCCCAGCATCTGCATCTCGTTGGCGATGATCTCGGTGGTGTAGCGGTCCTGGCCTTCCTTGTCCTGCCACTTGCGGGTTTGCAGGCGTCCCTCGACGAAGACTTGCGAGCCTTTCTTGAGGTATTCGCCCACGATCTCGGCGAGCTTGCCGAAGAACACCACGCGGTGCCATTCGGTGCGCTCCTGGTTCTCTCCCGTGGCCTTGTCCTTCCAGTTCTCCGAGGTGGCGATGCTGACGTTGGCCACGGCGCTGCCGCTGGCGGTGTATTTCACTTCCGGATCGTTGCCCAGATTGCCGATGAGAATGACTTTGTTAATCCCCCTCGCCATGCGTATTCCCCCTTATCGAGTTTTGACACAGGTTATCATCATTTACGGCATTTGCGGATAGCCAGCACTGCCCAGAGCAGGGAGGCCGCAGAGCAGAACCACAACACGGCCGGATTGCCGAAGTGCTCGCTGATCAGGCCGCCGCTGGCGCCACCCAGAAAAATGCCGAGATACTGGCTGGTGGAGAAGACGCCCAGCGCCGCGCCCTTGCGCGCCGGCGGCGCCGCCCGCGACACCCGGCTGGGCAGGTTGCCTTCCAGAAAGGTGAAGGCGCTGAAAAAAGCGAGCAGCCCCAGCGTCAGTTCCAGGGCGCTGCCGTGCCACAGGGCCATGGCCCCGAACGCCAGCGGCAGCACGGCGACCGCGCCCGCGAAAATCGCATCCGCCCGCGGGCTGCGATCCACATGACGCAACAGCGGCAGCACGAGAATTGTCGCCCCCAGGAGCGCCGGCAGGTAGACGTGCCAGTGGTGCTCGCGCGGCAGGCCGGCTGCATCGCGCAACAGCACCGGCACGGCCACGAACATCGCCATCTGCACCAGATGCAGCAGCAGGATGCCGCCGTTCAGAAAGGCGAGATTTGGGTCCAACAGCACCTCCGAAAATGAACCCGCGCCCTCGGCGGGCGCCGCTTCCGGCACGGTCGGGACGCCGTGCAGCACGGCGACCGCGCCCAGGCTGAGGATGCTTGCCAGCCAGAAGAGGCCGTTCATGCCCAGGTGCGGGTCGAGCGCCGGCCCCAGCACGAAGGCGAGCGAAAACGAGGTGCCGATGCTGATGCCGATGATGGCCAGCGCCTTGGTGCGCTGGCTGTCGCGGGTGGCGTCGGCGGCGAGCGCCATCAGCGCCCCGGCGACGGCGCCGGCGCCCTGCAGGGCGCGCCCCGCGATCACCGTGTAAATGCTGCCGGCCAGCGCGGCGATGCCGGTGCCGACGGCGCTCAGCAGGAGGCCCATGACGATGATGGGTTTGCGGCCGTAACGGTCGGAAAGCGCGCCGAAGGGGATTTGCAGAATGCCCTGGGTCAGACCGTGCGCCCCCAGCGCCAGCCCGATGAGGGTGGCCGTGGCGCCGCGATAATCGGCGGCGTGCAGGGCCAGCACCGGCGTGATCATGAACAGGCCCAGCATGCGCAGAAAGAAAATGCCGGCGATATTGAGGCTTGCGCCCAGCTCGGCGCGTGTCATCTTTTCGGCGGTCATGAATTCAAGGCTACGGGGCTTTGCGTCGAGGGTGAAACTAACCGTATAGTACCAGTTTGTCTTCGATTTTTGGTGAAAGTTACATGGATTTAATCCGCATCCGCGGCGCCCGCACGCACAACCTGAAGAACATCGATCTCGACCTGCCGCGCGACCGGCTGATCGTATTCACGGGCCTGTCCGGATCCGGCAAATCCTCGCTCGCCTTCGACACGCTGTACGCCGAGGGCCAGCGCCGCTACGTGGAATCGCTGTCGGCCTACGCGCGGCAGTTCCTGTCGATGATGGAGAAGCCCGACGTCGATCACATCGAGGGCCTGTCGCCGGCCATCTCCATCGAGCAGAAGTCCACCTCGCACAACCCCCGTTCGACGGTCGGCACCATCACCGAGATTTACGACTACCTGCGCCTGCTGTACGCCCGCGTCGGCGAGCCGCGCTGTCCGGATCACGGCGTGACGCTGGCGGCGCAGACGGTGAGCCAGATGGTGGACCAGGTGTTGAACGAGCCGAAGGACACGCGGCTCATGCTGCTCGCGCCGGTGGTGCAGGGGCGCAAGGGCGAGCACGAGCAGATCTTCGCCAACCTGAAGCGGCAGGGCTTCCTGCGCGCGCGCGTCGACGGCCGCATGGTGGAACTAGACGACCCGCCGGCGCTCGACCTGCGCCGCAAGCACGACATCGAGGTGGTGGTGGACCGCTTCAAGGTGCGCGCCGATCCTTCGACAAGCTCAGGACAGGATCAGAAGCTGCGGCTGGCGGAGTCCTTCGAGACGGCGCTGGCGCTGTCGGACGGCATCGCCAAAATCGCCTGGATGGATGATGAGAAGCGCACACCGCTGGTGTTTTCCGCACGCTTCGCCTGTCCGCATTGCGGCTACTCCCTGAGCGAACTCGAGCCGCGGCTGTTCTCGTTCAACAATCCGCACGGCGCCTGCCCGGAATGCGACGGCCTCGGCGTCATCCAGTTCTTCGATCCGCAGCGCATCGTGCAGCACCCGGAACTGAGCCTGCCCGGCGGCGCCATCCGCGGCTGGGATCGCCGCAATGCCTATTACTTCCAGCTCATCCAGGCGCTGGCCGCGCATTATGGTTTTGACATCGACACGCCGTTCCGTGATTTGCCGGAGCGCATCCGTGAAGTCATCCTGCACGGCAGCGGCAGGGAGGTCATCGAATTCACCTACCTGCATCCCGGCGGCGCGCGCCGCCAGAAACACGCCTTCGAGGGCGTGCTCCGGAACATGGAGCGCCGCTACAAGGAGACGGACTCCAACATGGTGCGCGAGGACCTGGCGCGGTTCCTGTCCAGCAAGCCCTGCCCGGCCTGTGACGGGACGCGGCTGAATCCCTCCGCGCGCAACGTCTTCATCGGCGATGCCTCGCTGCCGCAGGTCACGCGCCTGCCGGTGGGCCGGGCGCATGAATTCTTCTCGTCGCTCAGGATACCCGGCCGGCGCGGCGAGATCGCCGCCAAGATACTGAAGGAGGTGTGCGAGCGTCTGCAATTCCTGGTCAACGTGGGGTTGGAGTACCTGACGCTGGAGCGCAGTGCGGAGACGCTGTCCGGCGGCGAGGCGCAGCGCATCCGGCTGGCGAGCCAGATCGGCGCCGGGCTGGTCGGCGTCATGTACGTGCTCGACGAGCCGTCCATCGGCTTGCACCAGCGCGACAACCGGCGGCTGCTGGGCACGCTCACCCGGCTGCGCGATCTCGGCAACACCGTCATCGTGGTCGAGCATGACGAGGAGGCGATCATGGCCGCCGATCACGTCGTCGACATCGGGCCCGGCGCCGGCGTGCACGGCGGCGCCATCGTGGCGCAAGGCACGCCGGTGGACATCGAGCGGCATCCCGATTCCGTGACGGGCCAGTATCTCTCCGGCCGCCGCCGCATCGCCGTGCCCGCGAAGCGGCAGGCCGTCGATCCCCTGCGCCTGCTGACGGTCAGGGGCGCGAGCGGCAACAATCTCAAGAACATCAACGTGGAATTCCCCATCGGGCTCATGACCTGCGTCACGGGCGTGTCCGGCTCCGGCAAATCGACGCTGGTCAACGACACACTCTACCGCCACGCCGCGCGGAGGTTGAACGAAAGCACGCTGGAGGCGGCGCCCTGTACGGCGATTGAAGGGCTGGAGCAGTTCGACAAGGTGGTGGACATCGATCAAAGCCCCATCGGCCGCACGCCGCGCTCGAATCCCGCGACCTACACGGGATTGTTCACGCCCATCCGCGATCTGTTTTCGTCGGTGCCCGAGGCGCGCTCGCGCGGCTACCAGCCGGGCCGCTTCAGTTTCAACGTCAAGGGCGGCCGCTGCGAGGCCTGCCAGGGCGACGGCGTGATCAAGGTCGAGATGCACTTCCTGCCGGACATCTACGTGCGCTGCGACGTGTGCAAGGGCAGGCGCTACAATCGCGAGACGCTGGACATCGCCTGGAAGGGCAAAAACATCAGCGAGGTGCTGGAGATGACGGTGGAGGACGCCTACGCGTTTTTCAGCGCCGTGCCCATGGTCGCGGGAAAACTGCGGACGCTCCTGGACGTGGGCCTGTCCTACATCAAGCTCGGCCAGAACGCCACCACGCTCTCCGGCGGCGAGGCGCAGCGCGTGAAGCTCGCGCGGGAGCTCTCCAAGCGCGACACCGGCAACACGCTCTACATTCTCGATGAGCCGACCACCGGCCTGCACTTCTACGACATCGAGCAATTGCTCGGCGTGCTGCACCGGCTGCGCGACCACGGCAACACCATCATCGTCATCGAGCACAATCTTGACGTCATCAAGACTGCGGATTGGATCATCGATCTCGGTCCTGAAGGCGGTGACGGCGGCGGCGAGGTCGTCGCCACCGGCACGCCGGAGCAGATCGCGGAGCATCCCACGTCCTATACCGGCCGCTATCTCGCCAAGACCCTCGCGCAATCAAGTCCAGAACTTCAAGCAGTTGCCAAACCCGCCAAGACCGCACGCGTCCGCAAAGCCGGGATCTAGCTTTATTGATTCACATGTGGGTCCGATTGCCGGGTGAAAACCGCCAGGAACAAGCCTCCAATGGTCATGCTTGACATGCAACTAAAAGGTTGCATATTATGAAAATGTGGTTGCCCACGAGGACAAGGTGTTCAAGGCCCTTGCCGATTCAAGCCGCCGGCGGTTGCTGGACAGGTTGCGGATCAAAAAGGGGCTGACGCTCAGCGAGCTGTGCGAACGGCACGACATGAGCCGCCAGGCGGTGACCAAGCATCTCGCTTTGCTGGAGGCGGCGAATCTGGTCGTCACCATAAAGCGGGGGCGAGAGAAGCTGCATTATCTCAATCCGGTCCCGATCAGCGAGATTTGCGCGCGCTGGATCGACAGGTTTGAGGCAGGGCGGCTTCAGGCGCTTGACAATCTGAAACAGGCTCTAGAGGAGAACGAACGTGACCCACACTGAATTTGTCTACACGACGTACATCAAGACCACGCCTGAAAAGGTGTGGAACGCCATCACCAATCCCGAGTTCAGCCGCCAGTACTTCGGGTCTGAGCTTGTCTCCGACTGGAAAAAAGGCTCGAAATGGCAAAGCATCAGCAATGATAAAGACGCGTGCAAGATGGTCGTCGGCGAGATCATCGAAAGCCTGCCGCCAAAACGCCTCGTCATGACGTGGCACCATCCTGAGGATGAAATGGACAAGTCCGAACACTCGCGCGTGACCTTTGAAATCGAAACCATCGAGGACATGGTGCGTCTGAACGTGATCCACGACCGTCTCAAGGCCGGTTCGGACATGGCCCGCGGAATCGCCGTGGGCTGGCCGCTCGTGCTGTCCTGTTTGAAATCCCTGCTGGAGACCGGCAAGGCCCTCAACGTTCGGGCCTTGAAGGATCATGTTCGGACAAACCCCGCGGTGAAAAAGGCGGCAGCGCAATAGTAATCGCGTTCAATCATCACGGCCGGGAGCCGTGAGGTTCCCGGCCGCTTTTCTTACCGGTGATTCAGGTTCCGCACCTGTCCGCCAGGATTGGCTGCCGGCCGCATCGCCGAGTCAAATCTGGATTCCGAGCAGTTTGTAGACGCGCAGCATGGCGAGATAGGCCAGCACCGTCGCCGTAATTGACAGCGCCACGGAGAGCCAGAAGTTCATGCCGGTCTTCAGCAGGGTCGGCAGCAATAAAACAAGAGTGAGTGAAGGGATGACCAGCCAGAAGGTGCTGATGGAGAGCGCGGAGATTCTCGCAAGGTCGCCGCTCTCCACGTAGATCCAGATGATGGCCAGCAATGACGTCAGCGGCAGCGAGGCGACGATGGCGCCCATGAACGTGCTGCGCTTGGCGATCTCCGAGATCAGCACGATCACCACCGCCGAGAGCAACACCTTTACGACATAGTAGAGCATGGAGTAGCAGTCCAGTTTGAGGCTGTCATTTCGATCCCTTCAACTTTGTTCAGGGCAAGCTCTGCGAGAAATCTTGCAAGATTCCTCGTCGCTGATGCTCCTCGGAATGACAGGCCGACTCGCTATCGAACATGGTTATCATGCTTACCCGCGTCGTTTGTCGAGGAACCATTGTACCGCGTCGCGCAGCGCCTCCTGCGCCGGCCGGGCGTGATAGCCAAGCTCGGTCTCGGCCTTGCGGCTGGAGAAAAACATGAGCTTGCGCGACATCTTCAGGCCATCCACCGTCAGTTGCGGCTCCCAGCCGCCGGTCAGCCGCGCGATCCCCTGCGCCAGGTAGGCGAACGGCATGAGCAAGTCCTGATCAAGCCGGATGCGCGGCGGCTTGCGGCCGGTGAGCGCGGCGATGCGCGTGAGGATTTCCTTCAAGCGCAGATTTTCGCCGCCGAGGATGTAGCGCTCGCCGATGCGCCCGCGGCGGAAGGCCAGCAGGTGGCCGGCGGCCACGTCATCGACGTGCACGATGTTGAGGCCGGTGTCCACGTAGGCCGGGATGCGGCCGCGCGCCGCGTCGCGGATCACGCGCCCGGTGGGCGTGGGCTTGATGTCGCGCGGGCCGATGGGCGTCGAGGGATTGACGATGACCACCGGCAGGCGATCAGTTCTCACCATTTCGCGCACGACTTCCTCGGCCATGAACTTGGAGCGCTTGTAGTGGCCGATCATGTCGGCGACGTGCACGCGGGTGTTTTCGTCGGCGGGCGAGCCGTCCTTGTTCAAGCCCAGCGTGGCGACGCTGCTGGTGTAGACGATGCGCTCGACGCCCGCTTCGCCCGCCGCGCGCAGGATGTTGCGCGTGCCCTCGACGTTGCTTGAGTAAAGATCACGCGGGCGCGGCGTCCACAGGCGGTAGTCGGCGGCGACGTGGAAAAGGGCATGGCAGCCCTTCAGCGCCGCCTCGAGCGAGGCGGGATCGCGCAGATCGCCCTCGCAAATCCCGACGTTCAGGCCTTCGAGGTTGCGGCGGTCGCTGCCGGCACGCACCAGCACGCGCACCGGCGCGCCCTCGTCCAGCAACTGGCGGACGACGGCGGAGCCGACAAAGCCGCTGGCGCCGGTGACAAGTGTGGTCATGTGTTTATGCGCTGTAGCCGGAACTCATCCATAAAACGCCGGATGTAAAGAACAACCGTTCGTGCTGAGGTATCGAAGCACGAACGGATCATGTGGATACGCGTTCGCCCTTCGATACCTCAGGGCGAACGGGCGGTTGTATAAACTGTCGTCAGGGCACCACACTAGACGCGGAAGACGTACTGCCTGCCTGCTTCCCGCTCGCAATCCGGCGGATAGCTCTTGCGTTTGTCACGGTAATACCGCTCGCGCTGATCGCCCTCGGACAGCTTGCCGTAGGTGACATAGAGCAGCCGCCGGCGCTGCGTGGTCGTGTTGGGGCCGGAGGCGTGCGGAGCGTAGGAATCGAAGAACACGACATCGCCCGGGCGGGTCGGGTACGGCTCGAATTTCATGCCCGCCATGTCGGCCTCGGTCAGCGGCGTCCACATGCCGCCGACCACGCCGCGTTTATGAAAGCCCTTCACCAGTTCGAGGCAGCCGTTCTCGACGGTGGCCTCGTCGATGGCGATGAGCGCGGAGATGTGCAGGCTGCCGTAACTGTTCCAGCCGGCCTGCACGTCCTGATGCGGCTTGAAACCGTCGCCGCCGGGCAGCTTGAAGTTGATCTTGTCCTTGAACAACACCGCCGGTTCGCCAAACAGCCGGCCAACGGCGCCGCGCAGGAGTTCGCTGTCGAACAGCCGGCGGAAGCCGTCGTGATGGGGATAGAAATTCTCGATGCGCGAGAGAATGCGCTCGCCTTTTTTGATCCGGCTGTCCTCGAAATACATCATTGTTTTTCCGGGCACCTGCGGCCAGGCGGCGACTTCGTCGGCCCAGCGGGAGATGTCCGAGATTTCGGCCGCATTGAACATGCCGCGCACGACCAGGAAACCGTCATCGTGAAACGTCCGGACCTGCGTTCCGGTCAGAAAACCCGACCCCATCGATGTTTCCCATTCATCAGAAGTGCGCGGTTTATAGCCCATGACCGCCACCGCCGCAAGCGCCGGCTTGTGCGTTTTCGGCCAGCGCCGCTTGCAGGGCGGGCGCAAGGGCGCGCAGCCGGCCGCGCGCGCGGCGGAATGCGCCGCCCAGCGCGATGAGTGATCCGGTGCCGCCGGGATTGCGGCACAGGGCCTGTAAAAATTTTCCAATCCGCACCCGGCCGTATTCATCCACGCCTTCCACCGCCGGCGTGGGCAGCGTCATGGCCTGGGTGTCCACGATCACGCGCACGGCGAGGAAGGGCGCGCCCGACTCCGCCGCGACAACGGCAATCGCGCCGCTTTCCATGTCCACGGCAATGGCGCCGGTGCGCGCGTGGAGGGCGAGCTTCTCGCCGGCGCGGGCGAGCACCGCCGGGCTGTGCCACAGCGGCCCATCATGCAGGGGCGCCCCCTGCCAGTGCCGCTGTAGCGCCGCGGACAATGCGGTATCGGCGGGCAGGGTTTTCCCGTCCATCAGGATGGCGCGCGGCACGATGACGTCGCCGCTCTTCAGTTGCGGCGCCAGCGCGCCCGCCACGCCCCAGCTGATGAGGCATTGCGCGCCGTGTTGCAGCGTCTCGCGGGCGGCCCGTGCCGCGCGTGCCGCGCCCATGCCACAGACATGGATGAGCCAGGCGCGGCCCGTGTGCAGGCCGGGGGACAGGGGGGAACCCGAGTAACAACCCGCCTCCGCGGGCAGGGCGCTGATGATGCCGGCGCGGCGGCTCAACCGCGGTTGACGTTGCGGTAGCGCGCCAGGGCCCAGAGCGGGAAATACTTGGCGTAGCCGTGGTACTTCAAGTAGAAGACCCGCGGAAAGCCGGGCGCGGTGAAATGCGGATCATCCCACAGGCCCGCCACGAGCTGGTGCTTCAGCAGGTAGCGGATGCCCCGCCGGACCACGGGCGTGTCGAGGCAGCCGGCGGAGATCAGCCCCAGCAGCGCCCATGCGGTCTGGAACGGCGTGCTGGGGTGCGGGCGGCGGTGCTTGGGAGGATAGTAGCTGTCGTTGCTTTCGCCCCAGCCGCCGTCGGGATTCTGCATGCTCTCCAGCCATTGCACGGCGCGCTGGATGTAGGGCTGGTTCATGTCCTCGCCCGCCAGCTCCAGGGCGGAGAGCGCCGACCAGGTGCCGTAGATGTAGTTCGTGCCCCAGCGGCCGTACCAGGAGCCGTCGGCCTCCTGGGTGCGCTTCATGTACTCGATCGCCCGGCGGATGGGGACGCGGTACTCGGGCTTGTTGACCAGCGACAAGAGCGCGATGCAACGCGCGGTCACGTCCTCGGTCGGCGGATCGAGCAGGGCGCCGTGATCCGCGAACGGAATGGCGTTGAGGTAATAATGCGTGTTGTCGGCATCGAAGGAGGCAAAGCCGCCGTTTTTCGATTGCATGCCGCAGGTCCAGTCGGCGGCGCGCTCGATGGCGTCCCAGTAATGCCGTGGATCGGCGCGGCACATGATCCACGCCACCATGGAAGTGTCGTCCAGATCGGGATAGTGCGAATTGTTGTACTGGAACGCCCAGCCACCGCCGCGCAGGCCGGGCTTGTTTTCGCGCCAGTCGCCGGGCTCGTCGCGCAACTGCTTGGCCCGCAGCCACTCCAGCCCCCTGTGCACGGCCTCGTCGGCCTGCTCGCCCGCGGCCTCGAACAGGGCGTGCGCGGCCAGCCCCGTGTCCCACACCGGCGACACGCATGGCTGGCAGTACACGCCGTGCTGGTGGGTGACCAGCAGCTTGCGCAGGGCCGTGCGGACCTGCACGCGGTGGGGATGATCAGCGGGGTAGCCGAGGATCGCCAGGGCCTCGTAGGAATTCACCATCGCCGGGAAGATGCCGCCCAGGCCGTCGGTGCCGTTCAGGCGCTCGATGAACCAGCGCTCGGCCTTGTGGATGGCGCGCCGGCGCACGAAGCGGGGCACGAAAGGCTCCAGCCAGCGGCCGAATTTATCCAGCGCGAGGAAGAACTTCGCCAGCCGGTTCTTGGGCCGGAAGTAGTCCTCGATCTCCTCCGGCGGCGTGACGAACAATTCGCGGATGTCCACGCCCCGCGGGTTCGCCGCCTTGGGCTTGAGCGTGCACAGGATGAACAGCGGCACCATCACCGTGCGCGACCAGTAGGACACCCGGCTGATGTGGAACGGGAACCAGCGCGGCAGCAGCATCACCTCGGCGGGAATGAAGGGCACGGCGCGCCAGGGCACCTGCTCGAACAGGGCCAGCGCGATGCGGGTGAAGACGTTGCAGCGCTCGGCGCCGCCGTGCGCCAGGATGGCGGTGCGGGCGCGGATCATGTGCGCGTCGTTGGGATCGTCGCCGGCGAGCTTCAGCGCGTAATAGGCCTTCACCGAACAGCTCAAATCGAAATCGCCGCCGTGGTACAGCGGCCAGCCGCCATGCTCGGCCTGGCGATCGCGCAGGAAATGGGCAATCTTGCGTTCCAGCACCTCGTCCACCTCGTCCATGAAGTGGTTCATGAGGATGTATTCGGCCGGGATGGTGCAATCGGCCTCCAGTTCGTACACCCAGTGGCCGTCGGCGTGCTGTTGCGCGATCAGAGCCGAACGCGCGCGACGCACCGCCGCCTCGACCTCCGCGTGCAGGTCGTGATCGCGCGCGGCGGTTTCCGGGCGTGCCGACCGTGCCGGGGGATGTGGTGCCGGCGTTCCGAAGCGAGGTTTGATGATCATGCGTTGTTGTTGATGGGTGTCTTTCCGTTGCCCAGAATCAAATTGAGCCGTTCCCTCCGCCTTCATCGCCGGCAGATGTCGATGCCCCGCAAAGATTCGAAAATCCGATCAGGCGGCGATAATGGCTTCTAAAAAGCCCTTTACCGTCTGATGCGATTACATTTCCCGACGAGTTGCTCCCCAGAGCATGTTTTTACGTGCCGATCCCCCCACCGAGGGCCGTCAGTGTCGCATGAACGGGCGCGGCAGGCAATCTCCGGGCGGCGATCCGGAACAGCCCGCGCAGCAGGCGATCGTGCGAGACGGAGAGATTGCTGAGCAGGATGGTGGCGCGCACCTGGCGGCGGGAGATCTTGACCTCGTGGCCGGCGCGGAAATCGCGGCGGCGGTTGATCCGGTCCAGCGTCAGCACCGCCATGCCGAGCGCCCACAGGCAGAAGCGCCGGATGCCCCGCTCGCGGACCGGAATGCGCAACGTGTAGGTGAGCGCGTTCTCCAGGTGTCCGCGCGCCACGGCGATGAGTTCGCTCAGGGCCGCGGCATAACCGGGTTGCGAGGCGGCCTCCGGCAACCGAGCCAGGCTCACCCCGTGCCGGAGAAATACATCGCGCGGCAGCCAGCAGGCGCCGCGGCGGCGATCCTCCCAGATGTCCTTCAGGATGTTGGTCATTTGCAGTCCCTGTCCAAAGGAGACCGCCAGTTTCATCATCGGTTCCTTTTGTGCGGCGATTGCCGGCGAGTAGTCGCAAAAGAGCTCGGTCAGCATTTCGCCGACCACGCCGGCCACGTAATAGCAGTACCGGTCCACTGCCGGCATGTCGGCCAGCCCGTCGAGGGTCTCCCGCTCCTGGTACCAGGCCATGCCCTTGGCCATGATTTGCACGCAGCGGAGCAGCGCCGCGCGCTGGCCGGCGTTGAAGCTGTGCATGATGCGGATGACGCGGGCGGCGTTGCGGATCAGATCGCGCTCCGTCTCCGAGAGCTGCGGCGAGAGCAGCGGGTGCAATGCCTCGGCGAAGGCCTGCGCGTCCTCTTGCCCTCCGACCACCGCGATGAAGCGATCCGAGAACTCGCGCTGCCGCGGGTAACTCAAGCCCGGGTCATCCTCGATGGTGTCGGCGATGCGGCACAGCAGGTAGGCATTGCCGACCACGCGCGCAAGTCGGGGCGGCAGTTCGGGAATGGTGAGCGCGAAGGTGCGGGAGACGCCCTGGAGTATCCGCTGCTGGTATGCTTCATCTTCAGGCGTGGGGGGCGACATAATGGTCTGTGTGAGGCCGAGAGAATCGGGCCATTTTAACTGATCGGGTCGTGGATGCTGCACATTCATCACGGCAATCGACTGGAGCGGCTGGCCGATGAGCTGGCCCGTCTGCTGGCGGACGATCCGCCGCCGCCGCTCACGCCGGAGACGGTGGTGGTGCAGAGCCACGGCGCGGCGCGCTGGCTGCAATGGCGGCTCGCCGATGCGCTCGGCGTCTGCGCCAACGTGCGATTTCCCTTCCCCGCGGAATTCATCTGGGGGCTGTTCCGCGCCGTGCTCACCGATCTGCCGGAAATACCGCGTTATTCCCCGCCGGTGCTGACCTGGCGGATCATGGACGCCCTGGCCGGCCTCCCGCATGACGAGGCCCACGCCCCGCTGTCGGCGTACCTCGAAGCCGACGGCGGCCGGGACGATGAGCGGCGGCGCTTTGAACTCGCCGGGCGCATCGCGGATGTCTTCGACCAATATCTGTTGTTCCGGCCCGACTGGATCCGCGCCTGGGAACGGGGCGGTGACGGCGACTGGCAGGCGCGGTTGTGGCGGCGGCTGGTCGCCGGCGGCCGCCGCGAACACTGGGTGCACGCCCACGACGCCTGCCTGCGGGCGCTGGAGGACGAGCCGGCGTCGACGGCGCTGCCGCGGCGGGTGTCGCTGTTCGGCCTGCCGGCGCTGACGCCGTCCTATCTCGAGGTCGTCGAACGGCTGGCCCGCCGCATCGACGTGCATCTGTTCCTGCTCAATCCCTGCCGCCAGTACTGGGGCGCAATCGCGAATGAACGCGAACAGGCACGGCAGAGCGGTGCGCGCGCGCCGGCGGCGCTGCACCTGGAGGCCGGCCACGCCCTGCTGGCCTCGCTGGGCCGGCCGGCACGCGAATTCATCGACGCCGTCCTCGAGCTGCCCGGCACCGAGCATGAATACTTCGAGGCGCCGTCCGCGACGTCGGTGCTGCACGTCCTCCAGGCCGACATTCTGGATTTGCGCGATCGCGGCGCAGTCGCCGAGTTTCCGCCGCTGCCGGTCGCCGCCGCCGACGAGTCGCTGCAAATCCATGCGTGCCACGGGCCGGTGCGCGAGGTGGAGGTGCTGCATGATCGGCTGCTGGCGATGTTCGAATCCGCGGCGCGGGACGGACGCGCGCTCTCGCCGTCGGACGTGCTCGTGATCACGCCCGATCTCCGGACCTACGCGCCCTATGTCGACGGCGTCTTCGGCGCGGCCGTGGATGCGCGCCACATCCCCTACCGCGTGCTGGATCGAGGCGCCGCGCGCCGCGGACTGCTGATCGACGTCTTCTTCATGCTGCTGGAGCTTCCGGACAGCCGGCTCACGGCCGAGGCCGTGCTCGCGCCGCTGGAAACCCCGGCGCTGCAGCGGCGCTTCGATCTCGACGACGATGATCTGACGCAACTGCGCCGCTGGGCGTCGGAAACGAACATCCGCTGGGCCTGGGATGACGGCCATCGCCGGCGCCTCGGCCTGCCGGCCACGCAGGCGCACACCTGGCGCGCGGGACTCGACAGGCTGCTGCTGGGATTCGCGATGACTGGCGACGACCGGCAACCCTGCCACGGCATCCTCCCGCACGCCGACATCGAGGGCGACAACGCCCGCGTGCTGGCGCGGTTCCTGGCTTATCTCGACACGCTGCTCGCCTTTCGCGAACGGCTGGCGCCGCCGCGCCGGATCGCAGCCTGGATGGAGACATTGAGCGCGCTGCTGCGGAATTTCTTCGAGGCCGGCGTGGATGAGGACGACGAGGAGACGCTGCAGACGCTGCGCGAGGCGGCGGCGGGCATGGCGCGCGACGCGGCGCTGGCCGGTTATGACGGCGCCGTCGGCGCCGGCGTGGTGGGCATGGAACTGAAACGGCGGCTGGCGCTGTCGGCCGGCGGCGCGCCGGCCGGCGGCGGCGTGACATTCGCCGACATGACGTCGATGCGCGGGCTGCCACACCGGGTGATCTGCCTCATCGGCATGAATGATCGCGCCTACCCGCGTCTCGATCGGCGGCCCGATTTCGACCGCATGGCCGGGCACCGCCGCCGCGGTGATCGCGCAAGGCGGGACGAGGATCGCTACCTGTTTCTGGAGACGCTGCTGGCCGCGCGCGAATGCTTTTACATCAGCTATGTCGGCGGCGATCAGCGCACCAACGAATCACTGCCGCCGTCGGTGCTGATCAGCGAGCTGCTCGACGTCCTGCGCACCGGCTTCACCGTGGACGGCGGGCCGGCGGGCCCGGAGCGGTTCGTGACCCGCCATCCATTGCAGGCCTTCAGTCCGCGCTATTTCGACGGCCGCGATCCTCGGCTGTACAGCTATCGCGCGGAAATCTGCGTGCCTCCCGCGCCGGCCGGCGCACCCGCCCGCCCGCCATTGCTGACCTCGGCCCTGCCGCTTGGGGATGAGGATTGGCGGGAGGTCACGCTGCGCGACCTGGTGCATTTCTTTCGCAACCCGGCGCGGTTCCTGCTGGAGCGGCGCCTGGGCATCGATCTGCGCGAGGCGGCGGAGGAACTTGCGAGTGATGAGCCGTTTGCCTTCGAGGATTACGCCGGCGACGATCTGCGCCAGCGTCTGACCGATCTGCTGCTGGCAGGCCGGCCACTGCACGAGCTGCGCGCCGTCGCGGAGGCGCTCGGCGGCCTGCCGCACGGCGAGGTGGGCGAGCGCCTGTTTCGCAGGGAGCGCGATGCGGCGTTGCGTTTCGCGGAGCGGCTGCGCCGGCGGCTCAGGCCGGCCGCGACACTGGCGCTGGACTTGGAAATCGGCGGCGCGCGGCTGACGGGGGAACTCACAGGCGTCACCGAGCACGGCTTGCAGCGTCATCTGGCGCGTGACAGGGCCCATCCCGTCCTGCTGCTGGAATGCTGGATCGAGCATCTGGCGCTCGGCACCCGGCAAAGCGGCGTCGCGAGCGGAATTCACCTGCTGGAGGACGAAATACGGCTGGCGCCCGTTGGCGAGCCCGCAAAGGCGCTGGGGGAGTTGTTGACGCTGTTCCGCGAGGGGCTGTCGAAACCGCTGCACTTTTTCCCTCGGGCGGCGTTCGCCTTCGATGCCGCCGCTGCAAAGGGCAATGATGCGCTCGCGGCCGCGCGCCGGGAATGGGAGGGCGGCGAATATCACAGGGGCGAAGGCGAAAACGCCTATTACCGGCTCGCCTTCGGCGACACGCCCGTTGATCGCATTCTCGACGACTCGTTCGCGGCGCTGGCGCGACGCGTCTGCGAACCGCTGCGTCGGCACCTGGAGCCGCCGCCGTGAGCCACCGGCCGCCGGCGTCACCCGACGTGCTGGCGTTGCCGCTGACCGGCCTGCAGCTCATCGAGGCTGGCGCCGGCACCGGCAAGACGCACGTGCTCGGCAATCTCTTTGCGCGGCTCATCGTGCAGACGGAACGCACGATCGATCAAATCCTGGTGCTGACCTTCACCAAGGCCGCGACCGCGGAACTGCGCGAACGGCTGCGGGGCAAACTCCAGCGCGTGCTCGGGGTGTTCCGCGGCGGCGGCGACGACGATGAGTTCATCGGCCGGCTGCGCGCCGCCACCGCCGATCCGGCGCCGGCGGTGCGCCGGCTCACGGCCGCCATCGCCGGCTTCGATCTGGCGGCGATCCACACCATCCACGGCTTCTGCCAGCAGGTGCTGGCCGGCTGGCCGTTCGCCGGCGGCCAGCCCTTCGAGGTCGAAATCCTGCCCGACGCCGATGACCTGCTCTCCGAAATCGCGCGGGATTTCTGGCGGCGCGAGGTGACCACCGCCCCGCCGCTGTTCGTCGATTACCTGCTGGGCGGCAAATCGAGGACGCCGGAAGCCCTGCTGGATTCCGTCCGGCCCCATGTGGGAAAAATCGGCATGGAGATTCGCGGCGCCGGGGATGCCGGTGATTGCACCGCCCTGGAACAGGCCTATGCCGGGGCCTTCGCGGCGGCCGCCGCCGAATGGCCGGGGCAGCGCGATGTGGTTGGGGAGATTTTATTGAAGAGCCCCGCGTTGAATCGCAAGTCGTATATCAATGACTCCATTCCCGGCTGGCTGGAATCGCTGGATGAATTGTTTGCCGGCGGGTTGACCTTGAGGTTGCCGAGGGCGTTCGAGAAATTCTCCCCGCGGAAACTTGCCGATGGCACGAAGAAGGGACATCAACCGCCGCAGAATCCGTTCTTTGAACGCTGCGGCGTGCTGGCGGCGCGACGCGATGAATTGACGGCATGTTTCGAGGCGCGCGAGCGGGCGCTGCGGCGGCGGCTGCTCGACTACTGCAACCGGGAGATGGACACCCGCCTGGCGCGGCTGCGGCGGCAGTCCTACGACGATCTGCTCCGCCGCACGCACCAGGCGCTGACGGGCCCCCGGGGCGGGGAGCTTGTGCAATACCTGCGGCAACAATACACGGCGGCGCTGATCGATGAATTCCAGGACACCGATCCGCTGCAATATGACATTTTCCGCCGCCTCTATCTTGGCACTGATCTGCCGCTGATCCTGGTCGGCGATCCGAAGCAGGCCATCTACGGCTTTCGCGGCGCCGACGTGTACGCCTATCTGCAGGCCCGCCGTGATGCCGGCGCCGCGCATCCGCTGACGGTGAACTGGCGTTCCGAGCCCGCGCTCATTCGCGCCGTCAATGCGTTTTTCGAACATGCATCGGCGCCGTTTCTGCTGGACGGGATCGGGTTCACACCCGCCGCGCCGGCGGAAAGGCGACGCGAGGTGTTGAGGCTGGACGGACAGCCGCCGTTCGTGCTCTGGTTTCTGCCACGGGATGCGGGCGGAAAATCCATGCCCAAAAACGCCGCCACGCCGCGCGTGGTCGAAGCCACCGCGGCGGAGATTGATCGCCTGCTGCAGCTGGGGGCGGCAGGCCGGGCGCGGTTTGTTGACGAGGATAAAGAGACCGGCAGGCCGCTGACCGGCAGTGACATCGCCGTGCTGGTGCGCACGCACAGGCAGGCCGGCCTCATCCGCGACGCGCTCGCCGGACGCGGCATACACGCCGTCGAGCAGTCGCAGGAGAGCGTGTTCGCAAGCAGCGAGGCGGCGGAGCTGGAGCGAATATTGCGCGCCGTCGCCGCGCCGGGCGGTGAGCGGCGGGTGCGCACTGCGCTGGCCACATCGCTGCTGGGCTGTGGCGGCGAAACCCTGCTGAATCTCAAGGACGATGAGGCGGCATGGGGGGACTGGCTGCGGAAGTTTCACGGCTGGCACGATTTGTGGCGCACGCGGGGATTGTTCGCGATGCTGCGCAGGCTCATGGACGAGGCGGGCGTGATCCGGCGGCTGCTCTCCCGCGCCGGGGGCGAGCGGGCGATGACCAACCTGCTGCATCTGGCCGAGCTGCTGCAGGCGGAGGCCGGCCGCGGGCCGGCCGGCATGGAGCCGCTGGTCGACTGGCTGGCGCGCCGCCGGCAGGCGCGGGAGCAGGGCGCGGAGGAGACGCAACTGCGGCTGGAGAGCGACGAGCGGCTGGTGCGCGTCATCACCGTCCACAACAGCAAGGGGCTGGAATTCCCCGTCGTTTTCTGCCCGTTCGCCTGGGACGCGGCGTCGCCGCGCGACCACGGCGGGCCGGTGTATTACCACGATCCGGCGAGGAACGACGCGCCGGTATTGCAATTCGATCGCAACGACGAGGACGCGAAAGCGTTGTCGGAACGCGAGGCGCGCGCCGAGAATCTGCGCCTGTTTTACGTGGCGCTGACGCGGGCGAAAAATCGCTGTTACCTGCCCTGGGGCGCGGTCGAGGGCGCCGAACGTTCGGCGCCGGCGTGGCTGCTGCATCAAGGCGGCGGTCGGGGATCGGATGATGCGTTCTTCGCACATTTCGAGGCGCTGACCGACGATGAATTGCGCGAGGATCTGAACCAGCTGGAGAAAAGGAGTGGCGGTGCCATCGCCATCGAGCCGCTGCCTGACGCGGCGCGTGTCTTGCCCCCACGCGCAACGGCCGCGGGGCCGGCTGAAGGGGCGGCGCGCCGATTCGAGGTCCGCGTCCCGCCGCCGGTGCGCGGCGTGAGCTATTCCTCGCTGCTGCGCGGCAGCGCCGACGACCGGCCCGACTATGACGCCCTCACGGGTGAAGGCGCCGGGACCGGCGTGGAAACGGGCATCCACGCCTTCCCGCGCGGCACGCGCGCCGGCCGCTGCATCCACGCCATTTTCGAGCACATCGATTTCACGAACCGCGACACCTGGCCGTCAACCGTGAAGGATGAACTCTCGCGACATGGCTTCAGCGGCGAATGGACGGCGGCGCTGCTCGACATGACGGCCGGCGTGCTCTGCACGCCGCTCAGCTCGCACGTGGACCTGCGTCTTGCCGGCGTGCCGCCCGATCGGCGGTTGAACGAACTCGAATTTTGTTACCCGCTGAAACCGTTCATGGGCCGTGACCTGATCAGGCTGCTGTCCACCCACGGCGCCGCGCCGGGGCTGCGCCGGCAGGTGGAGGATCTGGAACTCGATCCGGGCCGCGGTTACATGAAGGGCTACATCGATTTGATCTTCGAATCCGGCGGGCGCTGGTACCTCGCGGACTACAAGTCCAACCGCCTGGGGCCCGGCGCCGATGACTATGCCGCCGATCGCGTGGCGGCCGAGATGAACCGCGAGCGCTACGGCCTGCAATACTTGATCTACACGCTGGCCCTGCACCGCTTCCTCAAGTCGCGCCTGCGGGACTATGACTACGCGCGCCACGTCGGCGGCGTGTTTTACCTGTTCGTGCGCGGCATGGGGCCGGCGCGGCCCGCCGGGCACGGCGTGTTTCACGATCGACTGCCGGCGGCGCTGGTCGAGGCGCTGGACGATCTCATCGCCGATCGACGGGGAATCGCGGCATGAGCGTCGCGCCGGCCGCGGGCGGCGACGACCTCCGCGTGCTGGGGGTGCACCTGTCCGCGCTGCTCACGCGCCTGGCGGGCGGGCACGCTGATGCGATCGCAGCGGCGGTGGGGCAACTCACCGCCGCGACGGGCGCCGGCCACGTGTGCGTCGATTTGCATCGCGCCACACCGCCGCCCGGCCTTGACCATGAGGGCTGGACGGAGGCGCTGCGGCAAAGCAACATCGTCGGCGCGCCGGGCGAATTCAAGCCGCTGATATTGGACGAGGCCGGCCGGCTTTATCTGCACCGCTACTGGAGCTATGAGCAGCGGCTCGCCGCTGATTTGCGCGCCCGCGCCGCCGCGGAGGCCGAGGTTGACAAGGCGCGGCTGCGCGAAGGGCTGCGGCGGCTCTTCGGGGCGGGGGGCGGTGAACCCGACTGGCAGCGGGTTGCCGCCGCGGTCGCCGCGCTGAGGCAGCTGTGCGTGATCTCCGGCGGCCCCGGCACCGGCAAGACCACGACGGTCGTGCGCCTCTTGGCCCTGCTCGCCGGGCTATCGCCCGGGGCATTGCGCATCGGCCTGGCGGCGCCGACCGGCAAGGCGGCGGCGCGCATGCAGGAGACCGTCCGCGCCGCGCGCGCGGCGCTGCCGGTGGTGGATTCGATCAAGGCCATGATCCCGGACGCGGCGTCCACGCTGTACCGGCTGCTTGGCGGCACGCCGCACTCGGCGTCGTTCCGCCATCACCGCGGGCGGCCGCTGCCGCTCGACGTGCTGGTGGTGGACGAGGCGTCGATGGTGGACTTGGCGCTGATGGCGAAGCTGGTCGACGCGCTGCCGGCGCCGGCCCGCCTGATCCTGATCGGCGACAAGGATCAGCTGGCCTCGGTGCAGGCCGGCGCCGTGCTCGCCGATATCTGCACCCGCGAAAATCTCTACTCGATGGCGTTTGCCGGCCGGCTGGCCGCGGTGACGGGCGTCAAGGTGCCGGCGGCGGATGGCGCGCGGCCGCCGCCGGCGGACTGCGCCGTGCTGCTCGATCGCAGTTATCGTTTCACCGCCGGCAGCGGCATCGCCAGGCTTTCGCGCGCCGTGCGCGACGGCGACGCGGCGGCCGCGCTGGCCCTGCTGCGGGACGCGGGCGGCGAGGATCATCAAGGCAATCTGCGCTGGCACCCGGAGGCGAAATTGACGCCCGCCATGCTCGCCGGGCGGCTGTATGCCGGTTTGCGGGAGTATTTCGACGCCGTGAACGCCGGCGATCCGGCGCGGGCGCTGGCCGCGTTCGATCGTTTCCGCGTGCTCACCGCGCATCGCGAGGGCCTGAGCGGCGCGCGGCGGCTCAACGACGTGATCGAGCGCCTGCTGGCGGAGCAGGGATGGCTGCCGGCGCGGCAGCCGTGGTATCCGGGGCGGCCGGTGCTGATCGGCCGCAATCATCACGAACTGCAGCTCTACAACGGCGATCTCGGCATCGCGATGCGTACAGCCGGCGCACATGATCTCCAGGTCTGGTTCGCGGCGGCGGGCGGCGGCGTGCGTGCGCTGGCGCCGGCGCGCCTGCCGGCGCACGAAACGGCATACGCGCTCACCGTGCACAAGGCGCAGGGCTCGGAGTTCGACGAAGTGCTGCTGATACTGCCGGACGCCGCCTCACCGGTGCTGTCGCGCGAATTGCTGTACACCGGCATCACGCGCGCGCGGGGGCGCACGGAAATTCACGGCAGCGCCGAGGTCGTGGCGGCGGCAATCAACCGCGCCTCTCAACGCGATTCCGGTCTGCGCGACGCGTTATGGCGGTGAGCGGCCCGCCGGGATTGAACGTGGAGAAGATCATCTCCGGCGGCCAGACCGGCGCCGATCGCGCGGCGCTCGACTGGGCGATCGCACACGGCATCGCGCACGGCGGCTGGTGCCCGCGCGGCCGGCTGGCCGAGGATGGCGCGATTCCTCCGCGTTACCGGCTGGTGGAAACTCCCTCCGCGGATTACGCGCAGCGCACCGGGTGGAACGTGCGCGACAGCGACGCCACGATCATCTTTTCCCTCGCGCCGGTGCTCAGCGGTGGTTCGATGCTGACCCGGCAACTGGCGGTGAAACTGGGCAGGCCATGCCTCCACGTCCATCCCGGCGATGCCGATCCATGCGAAATCCGGGAATTTCTGATTCGACGCGACGTCAGGGTTTTGAATATCGCCGGGCCCCGGGCCTCGAATGAACCGGCCGTCGGCGCATTCGTCCTGCAAATGCTGGAGGCGGCATGGCGGGCGGACCCGATTGCATGAACACCGGGTTGCTTGGCCGCCGGCGGGAGTAGTGTCATCATCATCACATGACGCGCTCGCCGGTCGCCCATGTCAATCATTTTCTCTGGGGGAATGCCGACCTCCGGGGGCTGCCGTGGTGGCGCGCCGCGTTCATCACCCTCATGCGCTATTTTTACGCCACCGCGCGCGATCTCGCGCAGGGTGACCTCCAACTGCGCGCCACCAGCCTGGCCTACACCACGCTGCTGTCGATGGTGCCGCTGCTGGCGGTCAGCTTTTCCATGCTCAAGGCCTTCGGCGTTTACAACAAACTGGAACCGATGCTGCTGGAGGCGCTGGCGCCGTTGGGTCCCAGCGGCGAGGACATCACGCACAGCATCATCAGCTTCGTCAACAACATGAAGGTCGGCGCGCTTGGCACCGCGGGCCTGGTCACCCTGTTTTACACCGTGGTGTCGGTAATGCAGAAGATTGAGCGCGCCTTCAACCACAGCTGGCGGGTCACGGCGGAGCGCACCCCCAAGCAGCGCTTCAGCGACTACCTGACCGTGATCATCATCGGCCCGGTGCTGGTGTTCACCGCCTTCGGCATCACCGCGTCGCTGATGAACAACCAGGTGGCGGCTTATCTGTCCTCGTTCGAATTGCTGGGCCGGATCCTGCGCTGGATTGCGCGGCTGCTTCCGTATTTGATCGTGATCGGCGCGTTCACCTTCGTCTACGTGTTCATGCCCAACACGCGCGTGCGCACGCAGTCGGCGTTCACCGGCGCGGTGACGGCGGGCATTTTGTGGCAGGCGGCGGGCTGGGCGTTCGCAAAGTTCGTCGCCGGCTCCGCCCATTACACCGCGATCTACGCCACCTTCGCCAGCCTGTTCCTGTTCATCATCTGGCTGTACGTGGCCTGGCTCATCCTGCTCACCGGCGCCAACATCGCCTTCTACCACCAGCATCCGGAATATCTGCATGGTCCGCGGCGCGATCCGGTCCTGAGCCTGCGCGAGCAGGAGGCGCTGGCGTTGCTGGCGGTGGCTCACATCACGGCGGCGATGTACCGCAACGAGCCGCCCTGCACGCTGGCCACGCTGGTGCGGCGCCTGCGGATGCCACAGGGGCTGCTGCGGAAGGTCCTCGATCCACTCCAACAGGCCGGCCTGCTCAGGATGGCCGCCGGGCGTGAGCCCGCCTACCTGCTGGCGCGCGCGCCGGAGGCGACGACGGTGGACGCGGTGCTGGACGTCGTGCGATCGGCGGACGCGGCGGGCGGCCTGGAGACGCGCGCGGGCGCGGCGTTTCTGGCCCGCTGGCGTGATTACGAGCAGGCAATTACGACCACGGCAAAGGCGTTGACCCTTAAAGACCTCGCGGGGATGATTTAACCATCCGGCTTGCGCGCGACGCGCAAGGCCAGCGGCCAGCGCACCGTGCGCGGCTCCCGCGGGTCCGGCCACGCCCCGGCGAGCGATGCGAGCAACAGGTCGGTCGGGTCCTCTCCCTGGGCCAGCCTGTAATTCTGCGTGGCGGACCAGGTGCGCACGTATCCCGCCAGCGCGGGCAGCGTCATCTCCGCCTGCATGGTGAACACCGGCGGGTCCAGTTCCGGAAACGGCAGCGTGATGCCGTGGTAGCCCTCCTCGACCATCCGCCGCTCACGCGGCCAGTAGGGGCCGATGATTTCGGAATAGAAACGATCGAACACTTCCTGCGCCGCGTCATCGGCCAGCTCCGTGCGGCCGTAGCTCCACACCGCCAGGATCCCCGCCGGCCGCAGCACGCGCGCCGCCTCGGCGTAGAAGGCGGGCAGGTTGAACCAGTGCAGCGCCTGCGCGACGGTGATGAGGTCGACGGAACCGTCGTTCAGACCGCTGTGTTCCGCAGGCGCGAGACGGTAGTTGACGCGCCGGTGCGCCTCCGCCTGCGCGATCTGCCCGGCGGCGGCGTCCGTCGCCTCCACGCGCGTGAAATGCGCGGCCAGCGCCACGGCGGCCTGCCCCGTGCCCGTGCCGCAGTCCCAGGCCAGCGTCCTGCCGGGGGAAATCCCGGCCAGATAATCGAACAGGGCGGCGGGATAGCGCGGCCGGAATTGCGCGTACTGGGCCGCGATGTTTGAAAAGTGATCTCTAAAGACGGTGGCCATATTTCCCAGCAGGCACAACAATACCGCATCGCACAATGGATTTCGCGTGGACGCAATATAAACAATAGGTGTAAGTTAACCCTTCAAAACCGCACGTGGCGGCATTCATAAAAACCGTTTCCGAGGGAGGTCCTTATGGGCAAAGAACCCGGCGTCAAAACTTTCCATGGCGGCTGTCCACACGACTGTCCCGACACCTGCGCGTTCGTCTACACCGTCAAGGACGGGCGCTTGATTGACGTCAGCGGACGGCAGGATCACCCCATGACGCGCGGCGGCCTGTGCGTGAAGCTCAAGGACTTCCACGATCACCACTACAACGCCGACCGCGTGCTGTACCCGCTCAAGCGCAACGGCCCCAAGGGCAGCCGCGCCTTCGTGCGCATCACCTGGAAGCAGGCGCTCGCTGAAATCAAGCAGCACTGGACGGACATCATCGCCCAGTACGGCGCGCAGGCGATCCTGCCGCTATCCTATCTTGGCAACGAGGGCATGATCCAGGGCCTGACCGCCGGCGATGCGTTTTTCAACAAGCTCGGCGCCACCGTGTGCGAGAAGACCTATTGCGCCTCCGGCTCCTCCACCGCCTGGTTGCTGACCGTGGGGCCGATCACCGGCCTCGATCCGGAAAGCTTCGCGCACTCGAAGTACATCATCATCTGGGGCTGCAACAGTATCTCCACCAACCTGCATCACTGGCATTTCGTCAGGGAGGCGCAGGAGAAGGGCGCCAGGCTCGTCGTTATCGATGCCTACAAGTCGCGCACCGCCAAGCACGCCGACTGGCACCTGGCGCCGAGGCCCGGCACCGACGGCGCCCTGGCCATGGCGATGATCCACGTCCTGTTCGCGGAGAATCTCATCGACCGCGACTACATGGAGAAGTACACGCTCGGCCACAAGGAACTGAAGGAACACGCGGCAAGTTGCACGCCGGAGTGGGCGGAGAAGATCACCGGCGTTCCGGCCGATGACATCCGCAAGCTGACGCGCGAGTACGCCAAGTCGCGCAACGCCTCGATCCGCATCGGCGTCGCGCTGGAGCGATCCGCCGGCGGGGCGCAGGCGATCCGCGCCATCTGCGCGCTGCCCGCCCTGACCGGCGCGTGGAAGGACGTGGCCGGCGGCATCTATCAGGCGCCGTTGTGGGAGTTCCCGATCATGTGGGACAAGGTCTGCCGCCCCGACTGGATCAAGCCGGGCACGCGCGTGGTCAACATCTTGCAACTGGGCAAGGCGTTGACCGGCGAATTGAAGCTCAATCCGCCGATCAAGTCGCTGTTCGTCTACAACACCAACCCGGTGACGCAGGCGCCGGAGACCGACAAGATCGTCGCGGGCCTGAAGCGCAACGATCTGTTCACCGTGGTCGCCGATCACTTCGTGAGCGACACGGCGTCCTACGCCGACATCATCCTGCCGGCGGCGATGGCGGCGGAGATGGATGACATGATGTTCTCGTGGGGGCATCTCTACTTCACCCTGAACCAGAAGGCCATCAACCCGCCCGGCGAGGCGGCGGCCAACTCCGAAATCTTCCGCCGGCTGGCGAAGGCCATGGGCTTCAAGGATCGCCAGTTCACCATGACCGATCAGGACATGATCAAATACTTCATCGACTGGAAGGCGCCGCAGATGAAGGGCATCGACATGAAGTATCTGCGCAAGCACGGCTACGCGCGCCTGAAGCTCGGCGCGCCGAACAAGCGCACGCCACACAAGAACGGCAATTTCAAGACGCCCTCGGGCAAGTGTGAAATTCTGCTCAAGGATGCGAAGAACTTCGTCGCGCCGCCGTTCCGGCAGATGTACAACGAGTTGCAGGGCGGCGAGCCGATCCCGCCGCTGCCCGGCTACATACCGCCGTTCGATCATCCCGAGACCGCGCCGGCGCGGGCGAAGAAATATCCGCTCAACATCGTCGCGCCCAAGAGCCACGGCTTCCTCAACTCCTGCTACGCCAACGAGCCCAAGAAAATCCACGGCCAGGGCGAACAGTTCGTGATGATCAACCCGCAGGACGCGGCGGCGCGCTCGATCAAGCAGGACGACCGGGTCAGGGTCTACAACGACACCGGCGCCTTCCTCGGCGTCGCGCATGTCACCGACGACGTCAATCCGGGCGTGGTGGTGGGCACGCTGGGTTACTGGCGCACCCACAACCCCGTCGGCACGGTGAACAGCGTCGCCGCCGGCCGCTTCGGCGGCATGGGACACTGCCCGACGTTTTCCGACAACCTGGTCGAGGTCGCCCGCGCCTGACTCGATTGGCCCTCCCCCTCAGCGGGAGAGGGCAGGGTGGAGGGGATCAGACTTGCAGACTGCACGTTGTATGTGCGAACTCGGTTCGATATTTTCTCACGCACTGACTTGCGCGTCCCGGTCCTTCGCCCCCTCGCGCCTTGTTTGATTTTTGCACCTTCACCCTTCATATGCATTTGAAACTGAAGATCATGGGGTTGAGTCATATGGAAACATGGCTGGTGCTGATGCGCCAAAAGGCATAAATTGCGTGAATGGATCTCGCCAGCCTGGAAGCGATCGCAAAAGCCCTGCACGCGGCTCGCGTGCGTTACCTGATTGCGGGAGGAATGGCCGTTGGGGCGCATGGTTACCCACGCATGACCATGGACCTGGACATCGTGATTGAGCTTACTGCGGATAATATCCACGCAGCATTTTCAGCGCTGGCGACGCTGGGATATAAGCCGTCGGTGCCGGTGACGGCCTCGGGATTTTCCGATCCAGCACAGCGCGCTGAATGGGTGCGTACCAAGGGAATGCAAGTCCTGAATTTTTGGAGCGATGCGCATCAAGGAACATCCGTCGATATTTTTGCCGCGGAGCCGTTTGATTTTGACGCGGAATACACACAGGCTCTAATCGTGGAGTTGCTGCCGGGACTGCCGGTGCGCTTTGTATCACTACCCACCTTGATTAAAATGAAGCAGGCGACGGGCAGGCCCCGTGACATGGACGACGCCGAGCATCTGCGCCAGATTCTGCTTGAGACAAAAACTGATGGCTCATAAGACGGGCAACCCGCCTTCGGATGATGAGTGGAAGCGGACCACTTGGGACGGCAGCCGCCGCGAGCAGATCCGGCGCTGGCTGCGGCTTTCCGTGCGCGAGCGCCTGGAGATCATCGAGCAACTTTGCCACACGGCCGATCGCCTGGCGAAGGGCCGCAAAATAAAACAACCTTGACATCAAATTAGCCGGGAGCAGACCCGCGGATTTCCAATCCCTGTTCCGGAAGCATGTTGCATTCGCGTATCGTCCGGCCGGGAATATTTCACTTCCGTGTGCTCCGGGTTCCGGCAATCCATGCCGCAATGACACTCATGATCCGGCGATACGCGGCAAAGCCGGACGCATGTTTTTTCATTACGACGTGATCGCCAGTCATCCAGGAAATCGACGGGAACGTGGTCGGAGGGTGGCGCGTTACCCTGAATATTTGTAGAAATCCTGTGCGGGGCCGGTGCCGTCGGTTGACGACGCGCGCTCAGCGGGTGCGGGCGGTGTCGCGATTGTACAAGGCGGACCACAAGGCCAGCACGGCCACGATGATCCCCGCCCAGAAAACCCACCAGAACCTGACCAGCGGATGAATCCCGGCGACCTTGCCCGCGAGACCAAGGAGTATCAGCGCGACGCCGAGTATCGCGTTCACCATGCTGAACCATTTCACCCTGTCGCCGGCGCGCGCCCACAGCGCCAGCAGCACGATGCCGGCTCCCGAGCCGATCATGGCCCAGACACCGGCGGTCAATGAATCGGGGGCGAGGATCGCGCCGTAAACCAGCACGATGCCAAGAACGGTGTTCAGCAGGTTCGGTATCATGGATACGGCTTCGCCGGCTGGTGCAGGCGCTCAAGATAGCCCCAGGTGGCGGGCGGGATGGGCAGATAAACCGCGCAACTGACCGCGATCAACAGCTTCCACCAGGCCCCGATCGGCGCCAGCAGGACGACCGCGGCGGCAACGATCACCTGCAGTCCGTAGACCCCGTAGGCGGCGCTGATGATGCGGGCGTTCGCGCGCAACCGCCCGATGCAATACAAGACGCCATAGCAGCCGGCCAGGAGCACGAACAGGCCGAGCAGCAGCGATGTCATCAGCATTTGCTGCGCGGTCACGCCACGCCCCCGGCAACGCCCATTTTCAACCCGCTCACCGCGACGCGCCGCCTTCCGATGGTGAGCAGGTCGTACATCAGGACCGCATAACCGGCGGCGAACACGAGCCCGAACACCAGCCGCATGGTGATGCCCTGCACGAACCAGGGGCTGCCCTGCGCGTTCATAAAGGCCAGCAGCGTGGAGCCGCCAATCGCGCGCTCGAAGAACGCCTGGGCGATGCCGGCGACCAGCAGCGCGCCGACCATGCCGACGAGTCCGATGTTGAGCAGCGCGAACGACCACCGCCACGCCGCGCCGTTCACTTCCCGAATCGCGCGCGCCTTCTCGAGGGCGAGATAAATCACCGAGATCACCCCGCAGGCGTATGCGCCCCAGAACGCGAAGTGGCCGTGTGAGACGGTCCACTGCGTGCCGTGGGTGAACAGGTTGATCTGCGGCAGCGTCATCATGAACCCCCATACGCCGCCGCCGAGGAAGTTGCCGAACGCCTCCGCCATCATCCAGTAGAACGCCGGCTTGTTGGTGGTCTTCATGTGCTGCGTGCCGGCATCGTACACCGCGTGCGCCACCATGCCGAGGAGGGGCAGCGGCTCCAGCGCGGAGAAAAATCCGCCGATGCCCAGCCAGTAGGAGGGCGTGCCGATCCAGAAGTAATGATGACCGAGGCCGAGGATGCCGGTCCCCAGCACCAGCGCGACTTCGACGTAAAGCCAGGTCTCGACGATGCGCCGTTCGGTGCCGAGCAGCTGCATGAGGGCCAGCGCCATGATGCAGCCGATGAGAATCTCCCAGGTGGCCTCCACCCACAGGTGCACCAGCCACCACCACCAGTAGAGGTCCACCGACATGTCCGTGATCGCCGGAAAGGCGATCAGATAGAGTCCCGCCAGCGGAATCAGGTCGACCATCAGCACCGCCAGTATGCCGGTGACTCTCCGCGCCTTTATCGCGGTGAAGACGACGTTATATACGAAAACCAGGACGGTCAGCGTTATGCCGATCGCCGCCCAGCGCGGGGCCTCGACGTACTTGCGGCCTTGGTTGATCAGCCAGAGGGTGGTTTCCTCGGACGGCCCGTACTGCACGAAAACAAACACCACGGCGACCACCGCGACGATGACGCAGAAGATCCAGAACATCACCTCCGCCAGCCTGACGCCCTCGGTTTCGCGGTCGAGCTCGACCGGAAGGAACCAGTACACCGCGCCGATGAACCCCATCAACAGCCACAGGATCATGGTGTCGATGTGCAGCATCTTGTTGACGTTGAAATCGAGCTTGTTCAGCAGCAGTCCGGGCGAGACGTATTGCGAGGCGGCCAGCAGGCCGGCCACCACCATGATGCCGAACAGCACCATGGCCGCGGTGAAGTAGTTCAGGGCGAGTCGCTGGGATCGGTACATGGCTCCCCCCCGCTAATCCGTCTTGATGTGGCCGAAGTGGATCGGGAAGCCGTTGGTATCGACCGCCGACATCCATTTGAGGTAGGCGGTCACCGCCTCGGCCTCCTCCCGGGTGATCTTGAGATTGGGCATCTGCCGGCTCCAGGTCGGGTACTTTTCCGGGTTCATCAGAAAGGCCACCATCGCCTTTTCGCGGCTGTCGGCTTGCGTCATGGGCATCCACATCTGCGTCCAAACCGGATCCAGCCAGGCCTTGGTCAAGTCCGGGCCATAGTAGGCGCCGTTGCCGAAGAAGGTGTGACAGTTCATGCAATTGCGGCTTTGCAGGGTGAGCTTGGCCTTGCGCATCAAGGCCGCCGCCTCCCCGTCGGAGTACACGTGGCCGAACAAGGGCTGGTCGGCGCCGATCACCGGCCGATCGCGCCCGGCCTGGCTGTCGTACTCATAGCGGATTTCCCTGTTGATGACGGTGTAAGGCGGGACGTTGGCGCCGCCGGGGCGAATGACGGCGAGGCTGTCCGCCGTGAGGAATATCAGCACCACCAGCATGACGGCGGTGGAACTGACGGCGCCGGCGCGCCAGAAGACGGGATCGGCAGTGTACATATCGCCTCCTCTCGATCGGGCCGTGGCGTCCGCAAAGCGGACCCACGCCCGAGCCGCGGTCATCATAATCTTCCCCGACCGGACCGATCAATTTGCGGGCATCGACGGGAGGATCCCCCTCCGTTCCATGCGACCGCAGGTTTTCTGCCGCCGGTGACGCGAATCCGCGATGTTCCCCCTGTCTTGCGGCAAGCAGGCACCGGGAAAGCGGCGGCGACGCAAGGCGGCGACCAAACCCACGCGCCGGGCATCCACGGGGAAATGTTTCGATGAGGCAGGGGCGGGCGTTGATAAAATTATCGATAATCAATAAAATGGGAACCTCCATGGGCCGGCCGCGCCCGCGGCCCGCGCGCTTTTCCGGAAACCGGCCATTCAGGGGTTCGAGAGATGTGGATCGTCAGAATCGCGCTGCAGAAGCCCTACACCTTCATCGTGCTTGCGGTGCTCATCGTGCTGCTGGGCGCGTTCGCCATCGTGCGCACCGCCGTCGACATCTTCCCCAACATCAATATTCCGGTGGTGGCCGCGATCTGGAACTATACCGGACTGCCGCCGGAGGAAATGGCGGATCGCATCGTTCTGTTCTCGGAACGCACGGCGCAGACCGTCGTCAACGACATCGAGCACACCGAATCGCAATCGCTGAACGGAATATCCGTCGTCAAGTATTTTTTCCAGCCCAACGTCAACGAGTCGCTGTCCTACGCGCAGATCACCGGCGTGTCCCAGACGCTGCTCCGCGTCGCGCCGCCGGGGACGACCCCGCCTTTCATCCTGGCTTACAACGCGTCCAGCGTGCCGATCATCCAGCTCGCGCTGTCGAGCGAGCGGCTCCCCGAGTCGCAAATCTTCGATCTGGGCAACAACATCATTCGCACGGCGCTGTCGACGGTGGCCGGCGCCTCGCTGCCGTGGCCCTATGGCGGCAGGCAGCGCCAGGTGCAGGTGGATCTCGACCCCGCGGCGCTGCGGGCGCACGGACTGTCGGCCCAGGACGTCACCGCGGCGCTCGGGGCGCAGAACCTGATCCTGCCCGCGGGCACGCAGAAGATCGGCGGCCTCGAATACTTCGTCAAGCTCAACGCCAGCCCGCCCAGGATCGATGAACTCAATGATCTGCCGGTTCGCACGACGGACGGCGGCGTGGTTTATTTGCGCGATGTGGCGCACGTGCGCGACGGTGCGCCGCCGCAGACGAACATCGTGCGCGTCGGCGGCCACCGCGCGGTGCTGATGAGCGTGCTCAAGACCGGCAGCGCCTCCACGCTCGACATCATCGACAGCATCAAGCGCAAGCTGCCCGCGATACGCGCCGGGCTGCCGGAATCCCTGTCGGTGAATCTCGTCGGCGATCAGTCCGTTTTCGTCCGCGCCGCGGTGGAGGGCGTGATCCGCGAGGGCGTGATCGCGGCGGCCCTGACCGGCCTGATGATTCTCCTGTTCCTGGGCAGCTGGCGCAGCACGCTCATCATCACCATTTCAATTCCCCTGTCGGTGCTGTCCTCGATAGTCTGCCTGTCGGCGCTGGGCGAGACGATCAACATCATGACGCTGGGGGGGCTGGCGCTGGCGGTCGGCATACTCGTCGACGACGCCACGGTGGCCATCGAGAACATCAACTGGCACCTGGAACGGGGCAAGGAGGTCGAGGCGGCCATCCTCGACGGCGCCAGGCAGATCGCCCTGCCGGCGCTGGTCTCGACGCTGGCCATCTGCATCGTCTTCGTGCCGATGTTCTTCCTGGGCGGCATCGCCAGGCACCTGTTCGTGCCGCTGGCCGAGGCCGTGGTGTTCGCCATGCTGGCCTCCTACCTGCTGTCGCGCACGCTGGTGCCGACGCTGGCGAAATACTGGCTGCGCGCGCATGCCGCCGGGGAACACGCGGCGCCGCGCCATGTCCCCGGCCGGATCCAGGCCGCCTTCGAGCGCGGATTTGCAAGATTCCGCGACGGTTATCATTCCATGCTCGCGTCCGCGCTCAAAAGCGGGGCATGGTTCGCGGTCGCGTTTCTGGGCGCCATGGCGCTCACCGCCCTGCTGGCCTTTCCCCTCGGCCCCCTGCCGGGCCTCGGCCAGGACTTCTTCCCCGTGGTCGACGCGGGCCAGATCAAGCTGCACGTGCGCGCGCGCACGGGGACGCGCATCGAGGAGACCGCCAGGCTTTGTGACGCGGTCGAGGCCGCCATCCGGCGGTCGATCCCGGCGTCCGAGGTCGAAAGCGTCGTCGACAACATCGGCCTGCCCTACAGCGGCATCAACCTGACCTACAGCAACTCCGCGCCGGTGGGGCCGGGCGACGCCGACATCCTCATTGGATTGAAGGAGGGCCATCGTCCGACCGCGGATTACATCCGCACGCTGCGGCAGCGGCTGCCGGCGGAGTTTCCATCGACGTCCTTCGCCTTCCTGCCGGCGGACATGGTGAGCCAGATCCTGAACTTCGGCGTACCGGCGCCCATCGACGTGCAAATCTCGGGCTTCAACATTCCCGGCAACCGCGCCTTCGCCGGCGCGCTGCTGGCCAGGCTGCGGAACATTCCGGGAATGGTCGACACGCGCATCCAGCAGGCATTCGACTATCCGCAGATCAACGTCGATGTCGACCGCAGCAAGGCGATGCTCGTCGGGTTGACGCAGCAGAACGTGGCGGCCAACCTGCTGGTGTCGCTGTCGGGCAGCTTCCAGACCTCGCCGACGTTCTGGGTCGACTGGAGGAGCGGCACGCAATACAACATCACCGCGCAGACGCCGCAATATCGTTTGCAGACGCTCGGCGATCTGGCCGCCACGCCGATCACCACCGCCGGGGGCACGCCGCAACTGCTGTCCAACCTGGCGAGTTTCACGCGCAGCGTCGGCCCGGCGGTGGTGAGCCATTACAACGCGACGCCGGCCATCGATATTTACGGCTCGGTGCAGGACATCGATCTCGGCTACGTCATCAAGAGGGTGCGCCGCATCGTCGACGACGCGCGCAGGGATCTGCCGAAGGGATCGGCCCTCACCCTGCGCGGGCAGGCGGTGACGATGGAGTCCTCGTTCACCGGCCTGCTGCTGGGTCTCGCGGCCGCCATCGTGCTGGTGTACCTGTTGATCGTGGTCAATTTCCAGTCGTGGCTCGACCCCTTCATCATCATCACCGCGCTGCCCGCGGCGCTCGCCGGCATCGTCTGGATGCTGTTCCTGACCCGTACCACCGTCAGCGTGCCGGCGTTGACGGGCGCCATCATGTGCATGGGGGTGGCCACCGCCAACAGCATCCTGGTCGTCAGTTTCGCCCGCGAGCGCATGAACGGGGGCCTCGATGCGGCCGCGGCCGCGCTGGAGGCGGGCTTTACGCGATTCCGCCCGGTGTTGATGACGGCGCTGGCGATGATTATCGGCATGGTGCCGATGGCGCTCGGGATCGGCGAGGGCGGCGAGCAGAACGCCCCGCTGGGCCGCGCGGTCATCGGCGGACTGTCGTTCGCCACGGCCGCCACGCTGTTTTTCGTGCCCGTGGTTTTCAGCCTGGTGCACGGTCGCCGCGCCGCCAGACCCGCCTCCCGCTGATCTCAAGGAAATGATCATGAACGATTCCAGCACGTCAATACCGCCGCCGCGATCGTCAAGAGGCATGACGACCGCCGGCATCATCGCCGTCATCGTGGCGCTGGCCCTTGCCGCGTGGGGGGTCTCCAGCCGCATCGAAGGCCACGACGCGCTGCGCAAAAAGACCGCGGCGGAGTCGATCCCGACGGTCGCCGTCGTCGAGCCGACACAGGAAGCGCGGCCCGAGGAACTGACGCTGCCCGGCAGTCTCCAGGCGTACACCGACGCGCCCGTCTATGCGCGCGTCAGCGGTTATCTGAAGAGCCGCTTTGTCGACATCGGCTCACGGGTCAAGGCCGGCGATCTGCTGGCGGAGATCGACACCCCCGAGATTGACGAGCAGCTGCGGCAGGCCGAGGCGGATCTCGCCACCGCCGAGGCCAACAATCAGCTGGCGCAAATCACCGCCAGGCGCTGGCGCGGCCTGGTGCTGAAAAATTCGGTGTCGGAGCAGGACACCGATGAGAAGGTCGGTGATGCGGCCGCCAAACAGGCCGCGCTCGTCGCCGCGCGCGCCAATCTGGCCCGACTGCGGGACCTGCAGGGATTCAAGCGCATCACGGCGCCGTTCGACGGCGTGATTACGGCGCGCAATGTTGACATCGGCACGTTGATCGACGCCGGTGGCGGCGCGCACGAACTGTTTCACCTCGCCGCCACGCAGAAGCTGCGCCTGTACGTCCAGGCGCCGCAGGTCTATGCGGCAGCGATGGTCCCCGGCATCAGCGCGGACGTGCAGGTCGTCGACCGCCCGGGCCGCGATTTCACGGGCCGGCTGGTGCGCACCGCCGGCGCCATCGATCCGGCCAGCCGCACCCTGCTGGTCGAGCTGGAGGTCGGCAATCCGGAGGGCGAACTGCTGCCCGGCGCCTACGCCGAGGTGCGCTTCAAACTGCCGCCGCGTCCCGGCGTGCTGAGGCTGCCGGCCAACGCGCTGCTGTTCCGCGCCGGCGGGCTCAAGGTGGCCGCGGTCACTGCAAACGGCAGGGTCGAGCTGCTGCCGATCACGCTGGGCCGCGATTTCGGAACGGAGGTCGAGGTGTTGTCGGGTCTGGCCGGGAACCAGCCGGTGATCATCAATCCGCCGGACTCGATCGCCTCGGGACAGGCGGTGCGCGTCGCCGGCGGGACGGCGGGGGAGGGAGCGGTGAAATGAAAGGGAATGCGGATAAAAGCAATCCGATGATTCATCGCAGCTGCATGCGCGATCAGATCCGCAACATGATTGTTACGCGCATTCTTGACGGAAGCTATCCGGCGGGAATGCGCCTCAAGGAGATGACGCTGGCGCGGGACTTCAATGTCAGTCAGGCGCCCGTGCGCGAGGCGCTGCGCGAAATGGAGGCGCTGGGGCTGGTGGAGTCCGAACGCTTTCGCGGCACCCGCGTGCGATCCGTCGACGCCGCCGAGCTCAGGGAGGCCTACGAGCTGCGGGCGTTGATCGAGGAGCGATCCGCGCAACTGGCCGTGCCCTGCGCGCCGGGGGAACTGGACACGTTGCGGTCGGAGTTGCGGCAGATGCACCGCGCGGCGCGGCGGCGCGACGTCGAGGGATACGCCGCGGGGGCGGTGCGTTTCCATCGCAAGATTGTCGAGCTTTCCGGCAACCGTCAGTTCCTGCGCGTCTGGGATTCGCTGCACTGGGAGGCGCGGACGCGCATCGCGGCGCATCGCATCAGCGCCGATTTGCCGGCGTTTGCCAGGGCGCATGACGCCATCCTGGGGGCGTTGCGCATGGCGGACGGCACGCGCGCCGGCCATCTGCTGAGAAGACTCATCGAGCAGTTTCTGGCCCGTATTTCAAGGGACGGGAAGAAGGGTTTGAGTGCGCCGGGGAAGGCGCGTTCCGCCGTGAAATCATCCCGCCCGCCGCGCTGAAATGACGGGGTTATTCCCGCCCCCCTTTCACCAGCAGCACGGGGACGGGGCTGGTTCTGACCACGGCCTCGGCGTCGCTGCCCAGGATCAGGCGGCTGACGCCGCGGTGTCCGTGGGTTCCCATGACAATCAGATCGATCTCCTGGCGCTTTGCGTGTTCGACGATCGGTTTTGACACCCGGCCGCTGATGATTTCAACCCGCGCCGTGTCGGCCTCGATTCCCTGTGCCTGCGCCGCCGCCTTTGCCTCCTTCAACACCTGCTCGCCCCATGAGCGCAGGCTGTCGAGGACCTCGGCGAGATTGACCCCGCCGCCCGCGTCCGGCATGGGAAGAAAGGCGTCGACGACGTGGAGGAAGCTCAATTTCGCACCTTGATCCTTGGCGAGACGGATGGCCTCCATCATGCCGCGGTTCGAAGCCGCGCTTCCGTCAATGGGGCAGAGGATGTGCTTGTACATAGCTTGAAGCCGTGCCCCGCCGCAAACCGGAGTTCAATGATTACCCGATTACTTCGCGATCGAGATGCCGTCGTTGCGCCACGCCGCGTGCGCCGCCTCCGGCCGCCTCGTCAGCCGCCGTTGTTTCAGGACAAAATTCCGCCATCTGGAGAAATTCGCGGGGGGCGGCCGGACTTCGTAATGACGGCGGTTTTCAATCAGCACGCGGCCTCCTTGTTCTCCAAATCAAGCCGTCCCGGGGGACGGGCCGGCTGACATAAAGATACCGGGGTTTTTGATCTTGGGAATTGATCTGGATCAACAGACGTTGTGTCCGGTTTGCGGCTAGAGCTGGTTGTGGGCGGACAGGGCGCTGATCAAGCCGTCAATGCCGAGCGCGGCGATTTGCTGATCGAACATGGCGCGGTAGTTGGTGATCAGGCTGACGCCGTCAACCACGACGTCGAAGACCTTCCACTCGCCGTTCTGCTGGTGCAACCGGTAATCGATGGAAACGGGCGTTCCCGTGTCCTTGATCACCTGGCTCTTGACGGTGGCGATATCGGCCTGTTGTTTCGCCTGGCCGGAAAAGTAAGCGATTTTATCCGCTGCATACTGCTGCAGCGTCGTGGCGAAGGTCTTCACCAGCAGCTTGCGGAACTCATTGATGAAGTTTTCCTTCTGTTCGGCGGTGGCGCTGCGCCAGTGATCGCCGAGCAGCCGCTGCGATATCTGCTGGAAATCCACGTGCGGCACGATCAAATGATCAATCATGTCATAGGCCGCCTGCGGGCTTTTTTCGATCTCCTGCCCGCGCAACACATGGAGGACCTGGTCGGTGGTCGAGGCCACCACCTTCTCCGGCGTCTGTGATTCCGCGTACGCCGGGGCGCAGAGGCCAACGGCCGCAACCAACCGGAGAATCCACAATAGCTTCTTCATGTTCACCTCTCTCAAGGACCGCGTGTCCTTCAAGCTGCAATTGGGGAAGACGACAATGAAATTCAAGAATCGCCGGTCTCGGGATTCGCAAGCCGCCGGCTTTGTTCAGCGCCGGTTCATCCCTTCACCCCGGAGTTTCACTTGTCGATGATTGGCGTCCGAGGTCGCGTGATGTCGTGCATCGGGCTTCAAGGTGAGACAGCGTTGCGGCAATATAGTTTCAACGCACCGCGACCGGCAGATCAGGAAACGCCAATTGCCCGCGATCCTGCCAGTTGCAAACGTAATTGATTTCCATCAGCCGTCGCACGCCGACGATCGGGCGGCGCTCGAAGCCATGCCAGGTGTTGGGACCGGCCTTGAAGATGACGGCGGTATTGAATTCGGCGGAGGAGCGGCCGATCCATCGCAACTCCTCATCGTAGATGTCGGTGCCCCAGTCTTTGGCGTCGGGGCCCGTGCATAAATAAAGGACCATGGAGAACACCTTTTCCGGGATGTCGCGATGCGGCTCAAGCCACATTCCATCCGTGTCCTGGATGTACTCAATCCGCAGATAAGTGCCGTCAGCCGCGATCCCGCAGGTTTCCTCGAACTGGCGCGCCACGGCGGCATCCTGGAGCGCCTCCGCCAGTTTCTCGCACACCGGAAACTTGCGGCGCAACTCCGGCGTGACGAAGGTCCGGCGCCTGTTGTAGCTGGCGCGCGTGCCATCCGTCTGCCCCAGCATCGGCGGGACGATGGGCAGAACCAGAATGGCCGTGCACAGCGCCTCGGGAAATACGTTCACGAGGCTCCAGCGCACGTACGGTGCCTCAAGGCGCCGGGCCTCGCGCAGGGCCCGGATGAAATGTTCGCTGATGACCCGGGGTTCGGGCACGAATGGATAAGTCATGGCTACCTCTTGTTGCCGAAGGACCGCGGAGCCCAGTCGATAATCTGGCGCACGCCGGGCAGGGACTTGGCGAAGGCGCTGAGACCGTGGCGCAGGTTCTCGCGACGGACATACCACTCGGAGTCGACATAGCAAAGCTGCAGGCTCATCCGCCTGCCTTTCTGCGGCAGGAACCCGTGCCAGGAGTGATCGCAGACGCGGAACATCAGCATTTTGCCGAATTCCGGGGGGAATTCGAAGGCATAGTCGTCGCGATTGTTGCTGCGCAGGATTCTCAACCGTCCGCGCTCATGGGGCCATTCCCCGCTGAAGCCGAGGAGGACGGTGATGATTTTGTGTTTCGAGTCGGTGTGGGCGTATCCCTCGTTGTAATGGCCCGTGGTGTTGCCCATCATCACGATGGAGGGCGGGCGGTTGCTCAAATCGATGTCAAATTTTTGCTCGACGATGCGCCTGAAGCGGGGACTGAGCAGATCGTGAATGCACGCGGCGAATTTCGGGCCATAGCGCAGGCTGGGTAGCGCGTAGCTTCCACGGTGGGGAATTTGCGGGGCGTCCGCCAGCACCTCGTCCTTGAAACGGCCATCGATGGCCTGTTCCACGAACGCGTAATCATAAGGATCGCGGCGAAGCTCGGCCGCCCTGATGGCGGCCTCATCCAGCATTGAAAACGGCGCGTTGTTCGACATCGGATACCTCGTTTCTGACGTGTTCAAAAGGGGGGCAGCGCGGGTTCGTTGTTCCCGGCAATGGCAACGCCCTCGATCTCCACCAGCCACGCCGGCCGGCAGACGGCACCCTGGACCAGGATGATGGGCAGACCGGGAAAGCGGTTGCGCAGATGCGCGTCGACGCGCGCGAAATCCGCCGGATCGCGCAGGTAAGCTATGAGGTACATCAAATCGCCGAGTGCCGCCGATCCGGACCGAAGGAGGGCTTCCATGTTGCCGAGGGCGCGCTCCAGCTGGAGCAGGACGTCCCCGGGATGCACGATCTCACCCGCCTTGTCGATGCTGGCTGTTCCCGAGATGAAGCAATGCGCCCGGTCGGCGTAGGCGACACGCGTTCCGCGCTCAAAGGTGACGTTGTAATCCTGGGTGGCGCACAGCCAGTCAAAATCGTTGAGGTAGGACACCTGTCCCGGTACCAGATCGAGGTGAGAATACGCGTCCATCGCCACCAGGTCGTGCCGGTGCGAACAGGCCCCCTCAATGCCCGTGCTGGCAATGTAATGCGTCGAGGGGGTCAGGCCCTCCGCGGCGAACAGTTCGCGACGGCCGTCGGCCATGCCCCTGTAGAACACGTCGATGCCCTTGATGTATATCCATGTTCGCACGCAATGATCGCGCAGCGTCGCGCCCTGCCGCGCCAGCGCGGCGATCAATTCATTGAATATCCTGCGCGTTTGCGTCTCCGACGAAATGGTTGTTTCATCGTCGCAGGTGCAGAGCCGCGTGCTCCAGAGATGACGCTGATTGTTTTTTCTGATCAAAAGATGCCTGGGTGAAAGACGGTGTTTCGCGACGGGGTCCGGGCTTTCGATGTGGTAGGCCAGCATTTCTATTTTCGAAGCCGGCAGCGGAGGTTGCTGCACCACCGAAACCGCGGTGTAGTCATCGACAAGTTCGCTTTCCCTGACAAACACGGCCTGATTCAGAACGTCGCTTAAGAAAATTCGCCGGAACACCGCCGTTTCCGGCGCAAGTCCAAGGTGGGTTTGTGTCTGCCGGTAGCGTTCGTACACAAATGCCACCTGATCGGCAAAGTTGAGAAACGCAGGCGCCTTGATTGATATGAAATGCTCGGCGCTCCCGGCGTTCCCGCGGAAACTCCTGCTGTGGATTATGCCGTCACGCGTCACGCTGTCATGCACAGGCTGGCTTTGAAGCGAAACCGGCTCGCAGGACCACCGGCCCGGGCCATGGCCTTGAAAATTTGTCATTGAAGGAAGCGTTCCCATGCTCATCATCGAGACCTGTTGGGCAAAATAACTAACGGGAGAGATGAATTAAATTGATCCAGATCAAGAAATTATGTAAGAAGGGGGGAATTTGTCGGTATGGTCTTCCGCCAGCGGCGACTTTTCTGCTGCAGATTCAACCTGAATCAAACCGACTGCGATTATCCTGAACGTTTAATCGGCCATGGCTCTAATTCCAGCCGGACCCCCACCATCTCATCTGGGGTCAGCGTGGGTTATGGGCACACGTTGATGGCGAGGCCCGATGCCGTGCGGATTCGCTCCGCCAGCGCCTCGAGCTCTTCCGGCGGCAATCGAACAAGTTCGGCCGCTTCAGGTTGCCGCGACGGGCGCGCCAGGCCGTAGAGGTGAACCCCGCGCAGCCGCCCCACTCCCCCCTTGCGCAATATGTCCGCATAGGCGTCGAGATCCTCCCCGAGTGGAACACGCCCCTTCCAGCCGAAGGCGCAGGTCTGCACCCAGGTCGGGCACAGATTCGCGCAGGTGTTCAAGTTCCTGGCGATGGCGGCGGGGGAAAGCGAGACGCCGTTGATGCGCGAAATCCATTCCGGACTGCCGGCGTCGAGCTTGAACCAGACTTCACCTCCGGCTGCTCCCAGCCGTCGCAGTCCCTCCATCACCGGCGCGCGCCGGACGCGGCTGCCATTGGTGATGAGCCGCGGGACGGCCGATCCGGCCAGGCCGGCGTCGCGCATCACCTCCAGCGCCAGCGCGACCACCTCGGGAAACTCGCGGGCGGTGGTGGGCTCGCCGTTGCCGGAGATGGCGACGTCGACGATGCGACGCGCGCCCTCCGGCAGGCGTTTCGTCGCGAAGCCCCCCTGCCGCAATTCGATCAAAAAGCCGCCCAGCTCCCGCCGCAGCAGCGGCAGATCGACCGGCGGGGCGTCGCCGCGCGCGAGCCCCGGCACCTGGCAATAGACACAGCGCCAGTTGCAGCGGTTGTCGGTGTTGATGTTGATCCCCACCGACAGGCCGCCCGAGCGGCGCGAGATCACCGGGTAGACGTAACGCAGCCCCGCCGCATCGCGGCTGTGATCATGTGTGGTCAGCTGTTTCAAGGTGTCGCTCATTACCAACAAGGATTCGCCCCGTGATTTCCGGGGATCGGATGCGGCGCGCGCCGTGCCCGAGGGGGATTTTATACTGCAATGGCTGTTGACGGCGTCCGGCCAGGCAGGTTGCGTGGTCGATGCGTCGTCAAATCATTCTGAACGTGGCAAACATCGAATTCATTTCAGCGTGAAGCGCCTCTTCATTTATCGTCGGCCCGGGGTGCATGACGAGTTCGGGATCAATGCAGCCCTCGCCGCGGAATTTCTGCACGGTATAGTGCCTTGCCCCCCAACCCGCCAGCCTGCGGGCGATGTTGCGAATGTCGTCGTCCCCGAGGAGCGCCGGGTGCACGGTGGTGCGGAATTCGCAGGCCACGCCGCTTTTCACGAGAAGGGCGGCGCTGGTCCATGCCTTCCCGGCGCATGAATGCACGCCGGTGATCTTCCCATAGGTCTCGGCGGGAGCTTTGATGTCCATCCCGACCCAGTCGAGCAGCGGCAGGAGGCGTTTGAGCCGGCCGGGGTACATGCCCGCCGTATGGAGGCCGATTTTGTATCCCAGATTCCTGACCTCGCCCATCGCGCGCTCCAATCCCCGCTGCACGGTGGGCTCCCCGCCACTGAACACCACCGCGTCGAGCAACCCCGCGCGACGTTCCAGGAATCTCATGATCGCGGCCCAGGATACCGATTGCGCACCGGCCCGGGGCTGCAGATGGGGATTGTGGCAATAGCGGCAGCGCCAGGGACAGCCCTGGAGGAAGACGACGGCGGAGAGCTCCCCCGGATAATCGACGGTGGAGAGGGGGACAAATCCGCCCACGCGGAGTTCCCTCCACCTGGATTCGTTGCGGCGCGTGAAGGGAATCGTCGGTCCGCGATCAGCCGGCGGCTTCACGCGGGCCGTCAGGCCGGCCCTCCCGGAAGAACCTGCGCTCCCCGTGTTCACCCTGCTTGCCGAGGTTGAACGACGCCACCGGACGGTGGTAGCCCATGACCCGCGTCCACACCTCGCAGGGCTGGCGTTCTTCGTCACGGAGCACGATGTCGTCAGGTCGCGCGACGGATGTTGGTCTGGTGTCGTTCATGCGATTCTCCTTTCATTTGAAGTCATGCTGGCGGCCTCCGGCCCGCGCTTTTTCGCGATGAGCTCGTCGTCGCAGCGCGGGCAGAATTTGTGCTCCCCGGGAAGGTAGTTGTGCCGGGGGCAGATCGAGAAGGTCGGCGTCACCGTGATGTAGGGCAGTCCGAAGCGCTCCAGCGCGCGGCGGACAAGTTTCTTGCAGGCGGCGGATGAACTGATCCGCTCCTCCATGTATAAATGCAGCACGGTGCCGCCGGTGTACTTGCGCTGCAGTTCCTCCTGGCGCTCGAGCGCCTCGAAGGGATCGTGGGTGAAGCCGACGGGCAGTTGCGATGAATTGGTGTAATACGGCCTGTCGGGCGTGCCCGCCTGCAGGATGTCGGGGAAGCGCTTTTTGTCCTCCTTGGCGAAGCGATAGGTGGTGCCCTCGGCGGGCGTGGCCTCCAGGTTGTACATGTGCCCGGTCTGCTCCTGGAACTCGAGGATGCGTCCGCGGATGTGATCCAGCAGGCGGCAGGCAAAGCGGTGCCCCCATCGAGTGGTGATGTCATGCCGGTCGGCGGTGAAGTTGCGGATCATTTCGTTGACGCCGTTCACGCCGACCGTCGAAAAGTGATTGCGCAGGGTGCCGAGGTAGCGCCTCGTGTAGGGGAACAGGCCGCCGTCGATGTACCGCTGGATCACCTTGCGCTTGATCTCGAGGCTGTTCCTGGCGAGTTCCAGCAGTTGATCGATGCGCCCGTACATCGCCTCCTCGCGCCCGCGGAAGAGATGGCCGAGGCGCGCGCAGTTGAGGGTGACCACGCCCACCGATCCCGTCTGCTCGGCGCTGCCAAACAGACCGTTGCCGCGCTTCAACAGCTCGCGCAGGTCGAGCTGGAGCCGGCAGCACATCGAGCGGATCATGTTCGGCTTCAGATCCGAGTTGACGAAGTTCTGGAAATACGGCAGCCCGTATTTGGCCGTCATGTCAAACAACTGCTCGGCGTTGGGGGAGTCCCAGGGGAAATCCCTGGTGATGTTGTAGGTGGGGATGGGGAAGGTGAACACGCGGCCCCTGGCGTCACCCGCCATCATCACCTCGATGTAGGCGCGGTTGATCATGTCCATCTCGGCCTGGAGCTCTCCGTAGGCGAACGGCATCTCCTCCCCGCCGATGACGGGTGGTTTGTCCCGCAGATCCTCCGGGCAGGTCCAGTCGAAGGTGAGGTTGGTGAACGGCGTCTGCGTGCCCCAGCGCGAGGGCACGTTGAGATTGTAAATCAATTCCTGGATGCATTGCCTCACCTCGGGGTAGGAGAGGCCGTCCTTGCGGATGAAGGGCGCCATGTAGGTGTCGAAGGAGGAAAACGCCTGCGCGCCGGCCCACTCATTCTGCAGCGTGCCGAGAAAGTTGACGATCTGTCCCACCGCGCTTGACATGTGTTTGGGGGCCGCGGCCTCGACCTTGCCCGGCACGCCATTCAGGCCCTCGTGCAGAAACTGGCGCAGGGACCAGCCCGCGCAGTAGCCCGCCAGCATGTCGAGATCGTGAATATGAATGTCGCCTTCGCGATGCGCCTCCCCCACCTCCGGCGGATAGACGTGATTGAGCCAGTAATTCGCGATCACCTTGCCCGAGACGTTGAGGATGAGTCCGCCCAGCGAGTATCCCTGGTTGGCGTTTGCGTGCACGCGCCAGTCCTGCTGATCGAGGTATTCGTTGACCGACAGCGCGACGTCGATCAGCGTCCTCCGATCCTGTCGTTGCTGCCTGTGCTGCTCGCGGTAGGCGATGTAGGCGCGCGCGGTCTTAATGAAGCCCGCGGCGATCAAGGTCCGCTCGACCACGTCCTGGATTTGCTCAATGGCCGGCGGCTCGTTGCCGTTCGTGTGAGCCAGAGTCTCCGTCACTCTTGCCGCGAGCAATCCGGCGCTGTGGCCATCGAATTCGCCGCTCGCGCGCCCGGCGCGTTCAATCGCCGATAGAATTTTTTTCTCGTTGAATGGCTGCCTTGCGCCGTCGCGCTTGATGACGTGAGCAGGTTTTCCGGCGATGTCCGTGCTTGATTGTGGAACTGGCGACATGAGTTTATTTGTGTTCCGGCTTTCCACCATATGTTGGGTGTTCAATATAATCTATGCCCAGCATATTGGGCCGTCAAGAAAAACATCATTGACGATTCTTTTACGAAATTTTTCACGCGCCATGTCGAATTTCGAACGGGTCTAGTTATCAATCGGCCGATCAGAATTTGGTTTGCGTCAGCCACTGTTTGGTTGGGACTAACCTTGAATAATTCCAAACGCGCATGGAACGTTTCCAAATCGCGTGTACCTCGTTTTGCAATCGTGGCACCGGCGCAATTTCCCCGACGGCGACATTCATTGGCATCGAACTTGCCTTTTTTCTTCATGCCCGATTTGTTTTGTTGCCTCGGGCGTTGTTGAGGATGTTCCAATCATTGAAATGGAAGGAGAGAGCAATGAAAAAGTGGGTCGACCCCGCCTATTGTGATCTGCGGCTGGGCTTTGAAGTCACCGCGTACGTTTACGTGCGCTGATCGGCAGCCGGGGAAGGGCCGGCGCGAAGCCGGCCTTTCCTTTGCCTTACCGATCGATGGGGATCGCCGGCAATGAATGAGGCCGCGGTGATTGCGGAAACCGCCGTACCGGAAATCAATCCTCTGTATCTGCTGCGCTGGGAGGCGCCGCAGCAGGCTTATGTGATGCTTTATCCGGAAGGGGTTGTGAAATTGAACGAAACGGCGGCGGCCATTCTCCGGCTTTGTGACGGCGCCCGCTCCGCCGCGCAGATTGCGGCGGAATTGAGCCGGGGATATTCGGGCGCCGACGTGTCAACCCGCGTCTACCAATTTCTGGAGACTTCCCATGCCAAAGGCTGGATCAGGCTTAAGCCTTGACGGCGCGCGCATTCCAATGTGGCTCCTGTGCGAGCTCACCTACCGTTGCCCGTTGCACTGCGCCTGGTGCAACAACCCTCTCGACTTCGACAGTTGCAAGAATGAACTGAGTACCGACGAATGGAAGCGGGTATTGCGCGAAGGACGGGCCATGGGTTCGTTGCAACTGGGCTTTTCCGGCGGCGAACCGCTGCTGCGCGCCGATCTGGAAGAGCTCATCGACGAGGCCAATCGTCTCGGCTTCTATACCAACCTCATCACCTCGGGCATGGGCCTGTCGAGTGAACGACTGGGGAGGATGAAGGAGGCCGGCCTCAAGCAGATTCAGTTGAGCCTGCAGTCGAGCAATCGCGACATCACCAATTCGCTGGTCGGGGCGGACGCCTACGACACGAAGCTCGCGGCGGCGCGCGAAATCAAGGCGCAGGGCTTTCCGATGGTGCTGAACGTGCCGGTCTGCCGCCAGAACATCGGGCAGGCCGCCGACATCCTCAAGCTCGCCGAGGAGATGGGCGTCGATTACCTCGAATTCGCCAACCTCCAGTACTACAACTGGGCGCTGCTCAACCGCGCCGAGTTTCTGCCGACGCGCGCGCAGATCGAGCGCGCGGAAAACGCCGTGAAAGAGGCGCGGCGGCGGCTCGGATCGAAAATGACCATTTATTTCGTGGTTCCCGATTATTTTGACAACCGGCCGAAGGCGTGCATGAACGGCTGGGGCGCCATTCACCTCACCATCGCGCCGGATGGCAGCGCCCTGCCCTGCCAGGAGGCGCGCGTGATCCAGGGCCTCGAGTTTCCCAACGTGCGGGAGGCGCCGCTCGATTGGATCTGGCATGAATCGCCCGTGTTCAACGCCTTTCGCGGCGATGGCTGGATGAGGGAACCGTGCCGCGGCTGTCCCGAAAAAGAGAAAGACTTCGGCGGCTGCCGCTGCCAGGCCTATCTGCTGACCGGCGACGCCGCCAATGCCGATCCGGTGTGCGCCAAATCGCCGCATCATGGTCTCATCGAGGCGGCGGTGGCTGAGGCCGAAACGCCGGGACGCCGGCGGCGGCCGATCATCATGCGCCGGCGCGGCAGCATCAACACCGCGTTCATGGGTTGCGGCGGATGAAACTTCCGCACGAGACGCCCGCCGGCACGGTGCTCGCCGGCGCGCTGCTCACCATCATCCTCGCCCTGACGGTGCGGTTTTTGATCGGAGCCTGATCTGTGGGGGCCGTATGGCCGCCGGCAATCCTCAAGCCCGATGATGAGTTTGACGGCGCTCGACGTCATGGCGCGCTGGCTGCACATCCTGGCGGTCGTCGTCTGGATGGGGCACAACTACGCCAACGTCGTGCAGAACCCGCGGTTTCAACCCGCACGCCCTGCCGACGGCTCCGCAAACGACTGGTCCCTGGCGGCGCTGCGGCGTGAGCACGGCATCTTCCGTCATGCCTCGCTGGTGGTCTTGATCACGGGCGTCTACATGCTGTGGTTCCGGGGCATCCTGGCCGACGCGATCCTGCTGTCCGGCCGTCACGCGGTGATTGGACTCGGCGTGTGGCTGGGGTTGTTGATGGTACTGAACCTTTGGTTCGTGCTCTGGCCGCACCAGAAGAAGGTGCTCGGTTTCGTCCCGGCCTCGAGGGAGGAGCGCGTCCGTTGCTCGCGCGTGACCTTTCTTGCATCGCGAACCAACACCATCCTTTCCCTCCCCGCCGTCTTTTTCATGGTCGCCGGCGCGCACGGCGCGTGGCTTTTCTAGCGCCGACCCTCGCCATGCGCCGACCGCTCAACTTCGCCTCCGGCCCGGCCATGCTGCCGGGGGAGGTGTTGCAGCAGGCGCGGGAGGAGATGCTCGACTGGCGCGGCAGCGGCGTATCCGTGCTGGAGATGCCCTTTACCAGTCCGGAATACCAGACCATCGCCGCGGAGGCCGCCGCTGATCTCGGACAATTGCTGGCATTGCCGGATCGCCACCGCATCCTGTTTTTGCAGGGGGGCGCGTACGCGCATTTTGCGCTGCTGGCGATGAACCTCATGGGCGGGCGGCGCCGCGCCGCCGATTACGTGCTCACCGGTCTCTGGTCGGCGAGGGCCGCGAGCGAGGGAGGCCGTTACGGCGCGATCCACATAGCCGCCAGCGGCGAGGCCGACGGCTTCACCCGCATCCCGCCGCAGGCGGAGTGGCGGCTGGATCCGCAGGCGGCCTACTGCCATCTCGTCAGCAACGAAACGGCCAACGGCGTGCAGTTCCACTGGTTGCCGGACACGGGCCTTGTGCCGCTGGTCGCCGACATGACCTCGGACTTTCTTTCCCGGCCGATCGACGTTTCCCGTTTCGGCCTCATCTACGCCGGCGCGCAAAAGAACGCCGGCTGCGCTGGACTGACCGTCATCCTCATACGCGACGACCTCCTGGACCGCGCCCTGGAGCAGACGCCGGCGGTTTTCAATTACGGGTTGCAGGCGGGCTGCGACGGCAGGGTGAATACGCCGCCGACGTTCGCCGTTTATGTCGCCGGCCTGATGTTCGCGTGGATCAGGCGGCAGGGGGGACTCGAGGTCATCGCCCGCAACAACCGCCGCAAAAGCGAGAAGCTCTATGCCGCGATTGATGAGAGCGGGTTCTACCGTTGTCCCGTCGCCGGCGCCGATCGCTCCCTGACCAATGTCTGTTTCCGTCTGCCGACCCAGGCGCTGGAGGCGGAGTTTCTGGCGGAGGGGCGGCGGCGCGGTCTCGTGCACCTGGAAGGCCATGCCGCCGCCGGCGGCCTGCGCGCCAGCCTCTATAACGCCATGCCGGCGGAGGGTGTCGATGCCTTGATCGATTTCATGCATGAATTTGCAATCCGACATCACGCCCTCGGAAAGTGCGGCGCGGCTCGTGAATCCGCCACCCGTGCCTAGGGTTGCCTGCAATCATCTCCATCGCGACGGCGGCGGGTTTCCACGGCCGGTGTCCGTCATGGGACTGAACTTTCCGAATCCCATTGGCGTGGCCGCCGGGTTCGACCGTCACGGCGAACTTCTCGATGAACTCGCCCGGGCCGGCTTCGGCTTTGTCGAGGTCGGCACCATCAACCCCGTGAGGGATTGCTCCATTGATCCGGCGCTTGATCGAATCTGCCTCAACCTGCAACGGTTCCACACGCGGCGGGCAGTTTGCGGCGCCGCCGGGCAACCGCTGGTTGGCGTGAGTGTCGGCGGTCAACGGCCGTCGTTTGATGGCGAGTGGGCCGGGGGTTTTATTGCAGCCATGCATCAGCTGGCCGGATGCGCGGATTTTTTCGTTCTCAATCTCAGCAGGCCCGGCGGCCCGGGGCGGGTGGCGGGAGCTGACAAATCCGCCCTGCGATCGTTGTTGACACGGATTCAACATGAACGTGGATCCTGTGCCCGCCACATCCCCGTCATGGTCAAGGTGGCGTTTGACGAGGATCGGCACGCAAAACGCGCGCCCCTCGCCGTGGTGCTCGCGGAAGAATTGGGCTATGAAGGCGTCATTGCCGCATTTGAAAATTGGTCATCGCCCGGCAAGGCCGGCGAATGCGTGGCGCGGCTCGTCGCCAATCTGCCTTCGCTGCCGCTCATCGTCGTCGGCGGCGTCAATGAAACAACCGTGGGAAGATACCTCGCCGCCGGCGCCGCGGCGGTGCAGGTTTACAGCGCCCTGGTTTTGCACGGGCCGGGCATCGCCCGCAGGCTTTGCCGGGCGGCTGCGAAATTCGGGGAGGCCGTCCAATGAAACAGGCGCCGCCCCCGCCGGACTTTCATGGTCCGGATCAATTCAGGCAAAGCCGATTCGCAGGAAGTGACCCTCACGGCCGTAAAATTGGTGGTGACCTTCGTGCAAATTCGCCTGTTGCCGATGCCTCGCTTTACCGCCCCACCCAGGAATATTTCAGCAACCGATCGAGGTCCCTCAATATGCCCTTGAAATCGGCGCCTGCATCGTATCTCATCATGAGATTGCCCAGAGGATCGAGGAGGTAAAAGCCCCCGGCCCCGGTGGTGGCCGGCCCGGCCGCCGCCACGAACCGATCCGCAAGCGCGCGCAGCTGATCATCCGTTCCGGTGAGCAGGAAGACGCCGGGGTATCCGGCCTGTTTTTGCCGCGCTCCGGCCGTGCTGCCGCCGAGCGGCACGACGCAGGCCTGGAAGCGGATGCCGTTGTCCCGCAGGGCGGAACGCAGGTTGTGCAACCGTTGCAAATACGGATCACAGCCGCCGTCACAGGGCTGCGAGATCAACCACAATAAACTCCACTTACCCTGGGCCTGCTCGATGCGGAAATCCCCCCCCGCCGCCGTTCGCATCCTGATATCGCGCATTGGACGCGGTGGCGATATCAGCATGCCGTAATTGCTGCGTTCCCGTGGCAGCAGCCCGGGATTCAAGTAAAACACCCATGCCGCGAGCACGGGAAGGCCGCACGTCACCACCACCAGCAGCAGCGGAACGAACCGCCGTAATCCCGGCGGAGATTTCCCCGAGTCACTCATGCGGAGTGCAGCCTGTCGGCGCGTGAAACGGACATACCCAGGTATACACCAAAGGCCGCCGCTGCGAATCCGAACCACTGGATTGCATAACCTATATGCATGGCCCGCCTGGTTTCCACGGTCGGCAGCACCCTGGCGTAGCCGTGCGGATCACCGGGATCCTGGCGTATCAGGAAGGGCTTCACCTGGACCCCGGCGTACCTTGAAAAGTAATCCAGATCAAGGTAGGGCCACAGGCGGCCCCAGGAGGGGCCCGGACGCGCCGCGTCATTCAAAATGAACGGGGGAAGGGCGGGGACGTCAATGATGCCGTGCACCTCCACGTCACCTTCAGGCACCCCGGCCTCGGGCAAGTGATCCCGGCCCGAGGATAGGGCAATCCAGCCGCGGTCTATCAACACCCGTACCTCGGAATCCTGCAAACGCACCGGCGCCAGCACGTGCACCCCGGCGCGTCCATCGTGGGTTTGATTGTCGAGGAAGATCTGCCGGCCGGCTGGATCGAAGCGGCCCCTGACCGTGGCCCTCCGGAAGCGGAGATCAGGCCGGTAGGTGGTGTCCGCATGCAGCTCGACGGGCGGCAGGGCGGCCCGTCCATCGATCTCCGCCTTCAGCCGCTCTTTCTGATCGGCCCTGTGCAACTGCCATATGCCCAGCTGCACAAAGAGCATGATGACGGCAAATGTGGCGGCCGTAAGCCAGCCGCCGGGCTGGAAGAGGTAGGGACCGGCCCGCATGGATAGGCATGGCGGGCATCGGCGGCCGACGGAAACGGGGGGCTTATATGCCGTGGGGATGGATGAATCCAAAGAAGGCACCGGTGATCAGCAGCAGGAACAGAATCAACGCGAGGCTGACGCGGACCGAGAGCGCCCGCGCCACCCGCGTTTTATCCTTGTCGCCGTGATCCTTTGACAGGAAGTACAGCGCTTCCGCCAGAACGAACACAATAAGAGCCGCCAGTATCAATGCCGGCAATTTGAAAGTCATGGCCATGGATTCCTCCGCTTTTTTCTGTTGCCGCCGTGCCAATGTAACGGCTTTTCCATCACCTCATCCACAGGGGCCCTGGCTAGAGCATGTACACGAAGATGAACAGGCCGAGCCAGACAACGTCCACGAAATGCCAGTACCACGCCACCGCCTCGAAGGCGAAGTGGTTCTCGGGGGTGAAATGCCCCTTGAAGCTGCGCCCCAGAATGGCCGCGAGCATGATGGCTCCAACGGTCACGTGCATGCCGTGGAAGCCGGTCAGGATATAGAAGGTGGAGCCGTACACGCCCGACTTCAACGTCAGATTGAGTTGCTGATAGGCTTCCTGGTACTCCCACGCCTGCAGGGTGACGAACAGCAGACCGAGGAAGATGGTGGCAATCAGGCCGCGTATGAGGAGCTTCCGGTTCTCCGCCTTCAGTCCCCAGTGCGCCCAGGTGATGGTGGCGCCGCTGGTGAGCAGGACGATGGTGTTGAACGCGGGAACGCCCCACGCCTTCATCGGCGTGAATTCCTCCTTGAGGCCCGGGCCGGTTCGCGGCCAGACGGAAAAGAACTGGTTGTAGAGAACCTCGTGCGTGCCCGCCAGATAGCCCTTGCCCGTCAGCCAGTCTGCGGAAACGTTTCGCAGGTACCACAAAGCGCCAAAGAATGTCAGGAAGAAGAACACCTCGGAGGTGATGAACCATATCATTCCCTGGCGGAACGAGGAGTCGACCCGTTCGTTATAGAGCCCCGCCATGTTCTCCCTCACCACGTCGCCGAACCATGAGAACAACAGGTAGCTGAACAGCGCAAAACCCAGGACGATGAAGATGCCGCCCGGGAAAAGGCCATTGACCGCCAGGGCGGCGCCGAACAGGATGCTGAACACGGACGCCACGGCGACGATTGGCCATGGACTCGGATCCGGAAGGAAATAGTTGGACGGTGTTTGTGACATGATTTTAATTCTCCCCCGCGTTTAGGATGGTTTTTCGGCCGTCGTCGCCGCTTTCGTCCGCACCGCCGGCCCCCTTCGTGGAAAGCGCAACATCGTTCCTCGCATATTTTCTTGCCGATTGAACGTCGCGATTCATGAACGTATACGAGAGGGTGAGCATGTTGATGTCGTCGGGGAGGTCCGGCGACACCATGAACCGGACGGTCATCTCCCGCGACTCGCCCGCCTGCAGCGACTGCTCACGAAAGCAGAAGCATTCGGTTTTGTTGAAATACTGCGCCGCCTGCCATGGCACAATGTTGGGGATCGCCCGGCCGACGATGGTTTCGTGCGCAAGATTGCGCACAGCGAAGCGCACCTCCACCGCCCTGCCTGGATGCACCTCCAGCCTCCCGACCAAGGGTTTGAACTCCCATGGCAGGCCGTCGGCGACATTGGTGTCGAATCTGACCGTCACCTCGCGATCCACGGATGCGATGTCGGGCTGCGCCATTGTCGGCGCCTCTGCCACGGCGCCCGCCGCCGGCCGCACGCCGGTCACCTTGCAATAGAGTGAATAAAGCGGCGCGGCGGCAAAGGTGAGGCCGAACAGGATGACGACAACGCTGGCGAGTCTGAGGGCGGCCCGGCGGTTCCGTTTCCCGCCATCCATGCCGCTTGTATTTCCGTTTTCCATCGACCGGGTCACGCCTCTGATTGCGCCAGCTTGATTTGGGGCGGCGTGGTGAAGGTGTGGAACGGCGGCGGCGACGGCAGGGTCCACTCCAGTCCTTTTGCGCCCTCCCAGACCTGATCTCCCGCCCTGGCGCCGCCCCTGACGGTCTTCACGATGACGTACAGGAATACCAGGTGCGCCGCGCCGAAAATGAACGAGCCGATGCTGGAAATCATGTTGAATTCGGTGAACATCGGATTGTAGTCGATGATGCGGCGCGGCATGCCCGCCAGGCCCAGGAAATGCTGCGGGAAGAAGGTGAGATTGAAGCCGATGATCACCATCCAGAAGAAAATCTTCCCGAGCCTCTCGTCATACATGTTTCCGGTCCACTTCGGCAGCCAGTAGAACACGCCTGCGTACAGTCCGAGCAGCGCTCCGGGAATCAGCGCATAGTGGAAATGGGCGACCACGAAATAGCTGTCGTGATACTGGATGTCGCCGGGAATGGTGGCCAGCATGACGCCGGTCAGGCCGCCGAAGCTGAACATCAGGATGATGCCGATCGCGAACAGCATCGGTGTCTCGAACGTCATCGCCCCGCGCCACATCGTGGCGATGTAATTGAACACCAGAAGCCCGACGGGAATCGAGATCACGATGGTGCCGATCATGAAGTAGGTGACCGCGGCGAGCGACAGCCCCGTGGTGTATTGGTGGTGCGCCCATACCGCCAGCCCGATGGTGCCCACCGCCAGCATGGCGCCGACGGTGGATTGATAGCCAAACAGGGGCTTGCGCGCGAAGGTGGGGATGATGTGCCCCAGGATTCCCATGGAGGGCAGCAGCAGCACATAAACCTCGGGATGCCCGAAGAACCAGAACAGGTGCTGGAACAGCTGCGGATCGCCGCCGCCCGCGGCGTTGAAAAAACTGGTGCCGAAATGGCGGTCAAAGAGCAGCATGGTCACGGCGCCGGCGAACGGCGGGAGGATCACGATCAGAAGAAACGCCGTGACCAGCCACGACCAGCAGAATATGGGCATGTCCATCAAGCCCATGCCGGGCGCCCGGCAGTTCAGGATGGTGACGATGATGTTGATGGAGGCCAGGATGGAGGAAATGCCGAGCAGGTGGACGGTGAAGATGAGGAAATCCATCGACATCCCCACCTGCACGGAGAGGGGTGGATACAGCGTCCAGCCTGTGTTGACCGGCGTGCCGCCGCCCGGCAGGAACGGCACCACCATCGAAATCACCAGCATGAGGGCGGCCGCCACCAGGAACCAGAAGCTCATGTTGTTCATGCGTGGCAGCGCCATGTCGGGTGCGCCGATCATCAGCGGGATCATCCAGTTGGCCATGCCCGCCGCCGCCGGCATGACCGCGCCGAACACCATGATCAACGCATGATTGGTGACCAGGTTGTTGTAGACGTCGGGTTGCAGCAGCTGGATGCCGGGCATGAACAGCTCCGCGCGGATGAGCATCGCCATGCCGCCGCCCAAGAACAGCATGATGAGCGACACGACGAGGTACATCGTGCCGATATCCTTGTGATTGGTGCTGAACAGCCAGCGCCGCCAGCCATGCGGGACGCCATGGTGACCGCCTTCGTGCGCATGGGCGATTGTTGCATGATTCATCTTTTCATCCTCCTGGTCGCAGGTGAGTTCAGTCCGACTTGGCTGGCGCTGTTGCGCCACGCGCCTTTGCAACGTCGGCGGGCTGAATCACATCGCCGGTGTTGTTGTTGAATGCATTTCTCTCGTAGGTGACGATGGCGGCAATCTCAAGATCGTTGAGCTGGTTCCAGGGCTGCATCGGCGTGCCGGCTATGCCGTTGAGCACAATGTCTAGATGCTTCGGCACGGGTCCGACCACGATCTTGCCGTCCTTGAAGAAGCCGCGTTCCTGGAGTGGCTTGGTCATGTTCTCGCCGGCGGGAAACCCGCCACCCGCCATGAGCGGCGGGAAAGCGGGCGGCAGGCCCTTGCCGTCGAGCTGATGGCAGGCCGAGCAATTCTTGTTGTAAAGGTCACGCCCCTTCTCCAGCAGATCCTCCTTGCTCCAAACCTTGCCGGAGGCGGCCTCCGCCTCCGCCGCGGCCATCCTGGTCTTCTGCGCCCCGACCCAGGCGGTGAATTTCTCCGGAGTGACCGCCTGCACCACGATGGGCATGCGGGCATGCCATGTTCCGCACAACTGCGCGCACTGGCCGCGGTACGTGCCCTCCTTGTCGATCACCGCCCAGGTTTCGGTGATGTAGCCCGCGATGGCGTCCTTCTTGAAGCCAAGTTGCGGCACCCAGAAGGAGTGGTTGACGTCGGCGGAGGTGTTGAGGAAGCGAATCTTGGTGTTGATCGGCAGCACGAGTGGATTGTCCACGTCGCGGAGGTAAAGACTGCCGGCCTTTTCCTGGGGCACATAGCGGCTCTCGACCCTGACGCCCTGATCCAGGTATTCATACTCCCACCACCACTGGTGGCCGGTGATCTTCACCTCCATCATGTCCTTGTCCTTCGGCACCAGCCAGAGGCGCTTCAATACCTCCTCCGCGGAGCCGGCAATCGTCATGTCCACGCCGAGGACCAGCAGCGGCACCAGCACCCAGGACCAGCGGCCAAACCAGCCCCTGTGGAAATTCTGATCCGGCGTGAAACCGCGGCTTTTGCGGTGCGCATAAAGCGAATATGAGACGATCGCGAACACGATGATCAGAAGCACGGTGGCTATGGTCATGGTGCGCATGTGAATCTGGTAGATGTCCCGCGCGGAAGGCGTGGCAGGCTCCGGGAAGTTGATGCCGTACTCGGCATGCACATGCCCTGCAACTCCCAGAAATAGCGCCACCGCCAGAAACTGCATTAATCTTTTAAATTGACTCCCACCATGCATGATTTTCGTTCTCCCGTCTCAGTTCGGTTCCCACCCGGCGCCTGGTTTTTCACGCCTGCCCGGAAGGAAGATTCTTGTTTCGTTGTGTCTTCATCGCCTTGATACAGCTCAAGTGCCGCCTTATTCGGACAGAAGGAGATATCGCCGCCGGCGGCATCCTCCCTTTCCAACGCGCTGTCACAGGCCCGGATGTTCTGACATGTTTCGCATCTCGCGATCTGCCGCCTCATGTCGGACACCTCGGTCTTGCGCAGATAATCGCCGACGTCAACCCCCCTTCGCCGGAGCATTTTGAACAGGCGCACCCGCTGCAGCGAGTTGTAAAGCCTGTTCAGGACTTTCGAGTTGCCGGCTAGGGCGATGCGCGTGTTTATGACGACCAGCCCGATGATTACTGCGATGACCAGCAAACCAACGATTGTGGAATAACCCATCAAATAAGGACCCCGGACGATCGGCGTTTTTTCTTGAAGACTTTGCTTTTTTTTGGGTGGCAATCAATTCAATTTTTTTATTTTACAAAAATCGGGTCTGAAAAAAGCCCCATGAGGATAAAAATTGATCTAGATCAAAAATACACGCAATTATTATTGAATTGTGCCGATGAATCATGCTTGTAAAAATTACATGAAAGCGAGATTCGACCGATGACGCCGGCGACCACCGGGCGTGGAATCATGTCTCGCCTAGGCCCTGCGGCACATCCTGGCCGGCGGCATGGTCACTCCCGGGTGATCGTGCGTGGAAGTTGCATTTCCGCAGTGACGATTTTGGAGTTGCGCGGATTGCGGAAGAGGAGTGGTTTCGGCTCTGCTGTCCCGGCAACGACGCGCTCCGTCCTTTCAACGACGTCCAGAATGGCCCCGTGGTGCGGTGATTTTCCGCACACCGGATCGGCGTTGCAGGGATCGCCGGTGAGTAGGTAGGCCTGACAGCGGCAGCCGCCGAAATCGCTCGTTTTCTCCGGGCAGGCGCGGCACGTTTCCTTCATCCAGTCGAAGCCGCGGAAGCGGTTGAATGCCGGCGATTCCCTCCATATCCACTCGATACCGTGCCGGCGCACGCTGGGATATTCCATGCCCGGCAGGATGCGCGCCGAGTGGCAGGGCAGGGCGGTGCCATCCGGCGTGACGATGAGAAACACCGAGGCCCAGCCGTTCATGCAGGCCTTGGGCCGGCCCTCGTAATAATCCGGGACGACGAAGAGAATCTTCATCTTGCCGCGCATCCGCTCCTGGTATTCATGGGCGATGCGCTCGGATCGCCGCACCTGCTCGCGGGTGGGCAGCAGATGGTCGCGGTTGAGGTGATCCCAGCCGGTGTACTGGGTGAAGGCGAGTTCCACGTAATCGGCCTGCACCTCGATGGCCAGATCGAGCATCGGCTTGACGTAATCCTCGGTCAGCCGGTGGCGGACGAAGTTGAGCACCATCGGGAAGTCGTATTGCTTGACCAGACGCAAGGCGTGCAGTTTTTGCTCAAAACATTCCGTGCCGGCGATGTAGTCGTTGAGCGACTTCTCGGGCGCCTGGATGCTGACCTGGATGTGATCCAGCCCCGCGTCCTTGAAGGCGCGGATGCGCTCCTCGGTGAGGCCCATTCCCGAGGTGATGAGGTTGGTGTAATAGCCCATTCGCCGCGCCTCCGCGATCAATACCTCCAGGTCGCGCCGCGCCAGCGGCTCGCCGCCGGAAAAGCCGAGCTGGACCGCCCCCATGGCGCGGGCCTCCTTGAGAACGCGGATCCATTCCTCGGTGGTGAGTTCGTTCTTGTAACGCGCGTAATCGACGGGGTTGGAGCAATACGGACACTGCAACGGACAGGCGTAGGTGACCTCGGCCAGCAGCCACAGCGGCTTATTGACGAGGTTCGGAATATAGCCACTGCCGGACATGGGCTGTCTCCATGAATTTGCAGACGTCGTTTTCAAGCACGCGCCGGGGAAGGCGCGCTTGAGATCGGCGATGATCTCATCAACTGTGCTTACGCCATCCACCCGTCTGAGAATTTCAGCGGCGCTCGGGTTGAGCTTCACCATACCCTCGGCATAAAGGATGACCCAGCAATTCTGCGCCGCCTCCCATTGCAGGCGTCTGCCGGGCAAGAGCCGCGGTATCGATTTCAACATGATTCCCGTCACACTCGCCGGCGATCATTGCTCGATATTCCAGTACGGCGGCTTTTGGGCGATGTACGCCATCCACATCGCATCGACCATGGTCCACAAGACGTCAAGCTTGAACTGCAGGATGTGGAGCGCGTGTTCCTGCTCGGCGCGGGTCTTGAAGGAGTCGAGCGTGATCTTGAGGCCGTTCTTCACGTCACGCGGCGCCTCGAACAGCCGCTTGCGGAAATAGGCGTAGCCCTCGGGCTTGATCCAGGGATAGTGCCGGGGCCAGTTGTCCAGCCGCTGCTGGTGGATGGTGGGCGCGAACAGCTCGGTGAGCGATGAGCACGCCGCCTCCTGCCACGACACCCGGCGCGCGAAGTTGATGTAGGCGTCCACCGCGAAGCGCACGCCGGGCAAAACGTGCCGCTGATCCCACAGCTCCTCGCGCGTCAGGCCCACCGCCTCGCCGAGGCGCAGCCAGGCCTCGATGCCGCCCTCCTCGCCCTGCGTGCCGTCATGATCGATGATGCGTTGTATCCAATGCCGGCGCACGTCACGGTGCGGGCAGTTGGCCATGATCGCCGCGTCCTTCACCGGGATGGCCACCTGGTAGTAGAAGCGGTTGGCGACCCAGCCCCGGATGGCCGCCGGGTCGAGCCTGCCCTCGTTCATGAGCACGTGAAACTCGTGGTGAATGTGGTAGGACTTCGCCTTGGCGCGCAGCCGGCGCTCGAACTCGTCGCGCGACCAGGGTTGATCGTCCGCCTCGAAATTCTCAGCGATGGCAAGATTGATGTTGCTCAGGAAAGTCATAGTGCGATCTCCATTCCGTCGTGGGAAACCTCGATGCCTGCACGCGTCAGCTCCGCCCGTTCGGGCGAATCCTCGTCCAGGATCGGATTCGTGTTGTTGATGTGAATCAAAATCTTCCGGGGCCTCGACAGCGGCGCCAGTACCTCGATGATTCCACCGGGACCGGATTGCGGCAGATGTCCGAGCTCCCGGGAACGCTTGTCGGCGATCCCCGCCGCCGCCATTTCGTCCTCGCGCCAGAAGGTGCCGTCAACCAGCACGCAATCGGCGTTCCGCATCAGCGGCAGGACGTGGGGCTCCATTTCCCCCAGTCCCGGCGCGTAAAACAGCCTGCCGCCCGTCGTGAGATCCTCGATGACAACGCCGATGGTGTCGCCGACATGGGGATGATTCCGATGCGGCGAGTAGGGTGGCGCCTTGCTCTTGAGTGGATGGGCCGCAAGGCACAGGCGCTCCACCCCCGGCACCGTGAACGTGCAGCCGGCGCCGTTGAACCGGATGGGTTGCCAGTCCACGGTGCAAAAATGCGAAAGCACGTCGCAGATCGGATTCCCCGTGGTTAGGTCCTCGTACACGGCCTCGGTGCAATATACGCGCAACGGCCGGGTGCACTCGCGCAACATCAGCAGCCCCGTCGTGTGATCGATCTGGCTGTCGATGAGCACGATGCCGCGGATGCCGGTGTCACGAACCGCTCTCGCCGGCTGCATGGCGGGCAGGGCATGCAGCTGGGCGAGGATGTCGGGGGAGGCGTTGAACAGCACCCAGTTCAGGGAGTCGCTGCTCACCGCGATGGATGACTGCGTGCGGCGGCGGGCCCGAATGGTCCCCTTGCGGAAGCCGTCGCAGTTTCGGCAGTTGCAATTCCACTGCGGGAACCCGCCGCCCGCGCCCGAGCCAAGAATATGTATTCGCATATGGCCGACACTTCAGGCACCGTCCATGCCAATATCATCAGCTCTAATGTGTGCTCCGCCCGCTTTGCATTCTTTTTGATCCAGATCAAATTTCCTCGAATTAATTTTCGCCGGCCGGCGGTCATCATCATAAAATCATCGCCCTTTTGCGCGGATGCACGTCAAGGAAACCGTCGAACCAATGAAAACCGCCATCGCCGCGGTTTCACATAACCAGCGCTGGTTGATAAAAACCGCGAATTGCGGATTTGCTCCAGCCGGGGTGATACAACCCGCCCGCCAGTGAAAATCACGCGCGCCACATCCGTTGTTTCCACCACGCGCCCGGCATTCCGTTATTCCCATGCCGCGCAGGCCAGGGTGATAGGAGAGCGCCTGTTGCTGCGCCGGCGGGCGTTTCTGAAAAGCCTGACCGCCGGTGCCGGCCTCGTTCTCGGCGTGACGGAAATCGCGGATGCCGCCCCGGTCCCCGCCGCCACCGACGCGGGTTCCGACCCCCTCTGGGAAATCATTGCGTCGGTGCAGGCGCACCTCCTGCCGGTGGAGGCCGGCGCGCCCGGCGCCGCGCAGATCAACGCCATCGGCTATCTGCGCGCGGCCCTCGACGCGCCGGATGCGGATCCGCAGGAGAAAAAATTTCTGCTGGCGGGCGCCGGCTGGCTGCAAAAGACATGGGTCCGGGATCATGCAGGCGGATCGTTTGACACGCTCACGGTGTCCGGGCGGGAGGCGCTGCTTCGCCGGATGGAGCGGGGGAGCGAGGCGGGCAGGAACTGGCTGGCGCTGCTGCTATATTACCTGCTCGAGGCGCTGCTGACCGATCCCGTGTACGGCGGCAACACCCGCGAGGCCGGTTGGAAATGGCTGGATTACATACCCGGCTTCCCCCGCCCGCCGGCGGACAAGCGTTATTTCGAGTTGCTGAAGCGGTGAAGGACTGCGACGTTTGCGTGATCGGCAGCGGCGCCGGTGGCGCCCCGGTGGCCTTCGAGGCTGCGCGGGCCGGCTTCTCGGTGGTGGTGCTGGAAAAGGGTCCCTGGTTCACGGAGAAGGATTTCTACAAGGACGAACTCGCCTGCTGCCACCGCCGGCCGTTCCGATCGAGTCACCTCGACGAGCCGCAGGTGATCGAGGAGCCCGCCGACGGCGGCTGGTCGGCGCTGCCCACCTCCGATCCGAAATCCGGCCACGATTACTGGAACGGCAATTGCGTCGGCGGCTCGTCGAATTTCATGAGCGGCCAGTTCTTCCGCCTCAAGCCGGACGATTTTCATCTGCTCGACACCTTCGGTCCCATCGCCGGCGCGAACATCGCCGACTGGCCGATCAGTTACGACGATCTCGAGCCTTACTACGCCCGGGTCGAGCGCGAGGTCGGCGTCTCCGGCCGCGTCGTTTCGCACCGCTTCGCCGAGCCGCGCTCGACCGCCGACTTCCCCTTTCCGCCCACGCGGGAGCACGTGCTCGCGGGGTGGATCGATCGCGCCTGCGGCGAGCTCGGCCTGACGCCGCTGCCGGTGGCCCGCGCCATCCTGCCGGCGCCGGCTAGGGGTCGCGGCGGCTGCCAGTATTCCGGCTTCTGCGGCAGCTACGGCTGCGCCAGCGGCGCCAAGGGCGGCGCGCGCGCCGCGCTCCTCGATCGCGCCGTCGCCACCGGTCGCTGCGAGATCCGGCCCCACGCCCATGTTTTCAAGCTGACAAGCGACCACCGCGGCCGCGTCACCGGCGCCCTCTATTACGATCGGGAAGGCATCCAGCGGCGCGTGGATGCGCATGTCTATGTCGTCGCCTGCCAGGCGATCGAATCCGCGCGCCTCCTGCTGCTGTCGACCGGCCCGAAGCATCCGCGGGGCCTGGGCAACAATCGCGGCCAGGTGGGCCGCAACCTGATCTTCTCCGCCGGCGCGACGGGCGCCGGCCATCTGCCCTATGACGGGATGGACGCCGGCGTGGTCGAAGAGATGAAACAGATCGGGCCGTTCGTCAACCGCGGCTTGCAGGATTGGTATCACATCGAGGACCCGGCGCTGGGTGGAAGGGCCAAGGGCGGCACCATCGATTTCGTGCTCAACTCCCCCGGCTACCTCGCCCGCGCGCTCTCCGAGCGATTCGCGGAGGATGGCACGCTGGTGTGGGGCGCGACGCTCAAGCGCCGGCTGGAGCAGGTGTTCAAGACGAGCCGCATTCTGCGCTTTGAAATCTTCTGTGACTGGCTGCCACAAGACGATTGCTTTGTGACGCTCGATCCGGTGGTGAAGGACAAATGGGGATTGCCGGTGGCGCGCGTGCGCATCGGCCGCCATCCCCATGACGACAGGGTGTCGCAGTATCTCTCCGATCGTGCGCGGCCGGTGCTCGAGCGGATGAAATTCCGCGATGTGGTCTCGGCGCCGAACGGCGCGCCCACGCCCAATCTCCAGGCCGGCGGCTGCCGCTTCGGCGCCGATCCGGCGACCTCCGTGCTCGACAGTCACTGCCGCGTGCACGACGTCGAGAACCTGTACGTCAGCGATGGCAGCTTCATGCCCACGGGCGGCAGCGTCCCCTTTACCTTCACCATCTACGCCAACAGCTTCCGTGTCGCCGACCATGTCGTTTCCATGCTTCCCAGGCCCTGAACACAACAGTGCGCCGGTCTGAAGCGGGTGTATATTTTGACGATGCCGCCCCGGTGGCGGCTCAAGGAGAAATGTCCATGGGATGCCGCGTTCGTTTTTCCGCCTTGTCCGCGCGCGTGGGCAGGTGATGCGTTCCTGGTCACATCCCGTCTGGGCGCTGGGGTTCCGGCCGTTCTTCCTGCTCGCGGCGCTTGCCGCCTCGGTGTGGATGCCGTTGTGGTCGCTTATCTACGGCGCCGTCTTCCCGCTGCCCATGAATTACATGGCGCCGGTGTGGCACGGCCATGAGATGATTTTCGGCTTCACCGCCGCCGTCATCGCGGGATTTCTGCTGACGGCGGTGCCGAACTGGACCGGCGTGCCGGGACACAGGGGCGGCGCGCTGGCGGCGTTGGCCGCGATCTGGCTGGCCGGCCGCGCGGCGATGTTGCTGAGCGCGTGGCTGCCGCTGTGGCTGGTTGCGATCGTTGATGCGGCTTTTTTCCCGGCGCTGGCGGCGGCCATCCGCCCGTCCATCGTCGCCGCCGGCAAACCGCGCCATTTCCTGTTTCCGCGGGTGCTGATGGCGTTCGCCGCCGCCGATGCGCTGATTCATCTGGGCGCCATGCGGATCGTCCCGAATGGAGAGGAGCTGGGCCTCAAGACGGCGATCGATCTGGTCACCGTGCTCATGGTGGTCGTGGGCGGACGCGTGGTGCCGAGCTTCACCGCCAATGCGGTCGGCAGTCCGCCGCGCGAACCCAACTGGACCGACCGGTGGGCGCTGTACGCCGTGCTGGCGTTGACGGGACTGGAGTTCATTCCCGCCCTGCCCTGGTTGCAGGGCCTGGCGGCATTGACGGCCGGCGCCATCAACGCCTGGCGCATGCGCGGCTGGCAGACGGTGAAGACGGCGGGCCGGCCGATCCTGTGGGTGCTGCATCTGGGCTACGCCTGGGTGGTGATCGGGCTGCTGCTCAGGGCGGCGTCGCTCACGGGCTGGATGCGATGGCAGGACGCCATCCACGGCCTCGGCGCCGGCGCCATCGGCACCTTCACGCTGGGGATGATGTCGCGGGTGGCGCTGGGCCACACCGGCCGGCCGCTCAAGGTCGCGCCGGTCATCGCCGCGGCCTATCTGATGATTTCGTTCGCCGCAATGTTGCGGATCATCACCCCCCTGGCGGTGCCGGCGGTCAACATCGTTGTGGCGACCCATGTCGCGAGCTGCCTGTGGGCGGGGGCGTTTTTGATCTATTTGATCGTCTATGCGCCCAAGCTGCTGCGTCCACGTGCCGACGGCCGTCCCGGCTGACCGCCGGCGCAGGCATCCCCGGGGCGCGGCGCAGGCGTAGAATCGGCTCGTGACCTCCGGCGCAACCCATCACTCGACGGCATCCCCATGGCTTTCCCATCGATTGCCCGCGCACGAGATTTTTTTCCCCTTGGCGACAATGCACGCAATCCTGGTGCTGCCGCTCTCCGTCCTCGGCATGACCGGATTTCAGCGCGTGCCACCGGCCCTGACGGGCAGCCTCGGCCATGCGCACGAAATGCTGTTCGGCTACGCGCTCGCCGTGATCGCCGGCTATCTGCTGGGCAGCCTTCCCCCGGGCCGGCTGCTCGCATTGCTCGGCCTGTGGATCGCCGCGCGCACGTCCTTTCTGCTCCTGCCCCGGAATCCGGCGGCCGTCGCCTTCAACAGCGCCTTTGTGGTCATGCTGGTCATGGAGGTCGCGCCGAAATATCTGCGGGCCGCGAAGAAGGCGCGCAACCAGTCCTTTGTATTCATGATCGCCGGGATTGCGCTCGCCGCCATCGCGCAGGAGATCGCCAGATACGCGGCCGCCGGCGGGGCGCAACACCTGGCCTATGCCGAGGCGGTGCTGCTGTTCGCGCTGCTGATGCTGTTCATGGGCGGCCGCATCATCGCGCCGGCGGCCGCGGGCCAGTTCTATCGTCAGGGGCAGTATCTCGGGCCGCGCGTCCAACCGCGACTGGAGGCCGGCTTGATCGCCAGCGTGGTCGTGGCCTTGATCCTGGCGGTGATTCCGTGGGGCCGCGTTCCGGCGGGAATTGCGATCGCCGCGGCGGGCGTCATGGCGCTGGTGCGCATGCTGCGCTGGCGGCTATGGGCGGCGCGCGCGCGGCCGGATCTGTGGTGCCTTGGCGTCGGTTACGCCTGGATCGCTGTTGGCCTGTTGCTGTTTGCGCGGGCGTGGCTGGCGGGAGGCGCGGTGACCACGGCGCTGCACGCGCTCACGGTCGGGGCGCTGGGAACCCTGACGTTGAACGTCATGGCGCGCGTCGCCGTGACGCGGGCGAGGCTCGATCCCGCCCGCGTCCGGGCGCCCGTCATCGGCACGGTGTTGATCGCCGCCGCCACCTGCGCGCGCCTTGCGGCGGCCCACGTCGCCGGCGGCGATTCGCTTCTGCTGACGGCGGCCGCGTGCTGGTCGGGTGCCTATGCGCTGTTGCTGGCTCTCCTGGTTCACGTGCGGCGGTCATGAGCGGCCATTGGGAGCACTTCCCCCACGAGGCCGACATGGGCGTGCGCGGCTTCGGGGCGACCAGGGCCGAGGCCTTCGAGCAGGCGGCGCTGGCGCTGACGGCGGTGATCGCGGACCTCAACACCATCGCACCGCGCGAAGAGGTTGCGCTGCGCTGCGAGGCGCCGAACGATGAGCTGCTGTTCGCGGAATGGCTGAACAGCCTCGTCTTTGAGATGGCGGTGAACAAGATGCTTTTCAGCAGATTCGAAGTGCATATCAACGACGGCCGGCTGGACGCGCGCGCCTGGGGGGAGCGCGTCGATGTGGCGCGGCACCGGCCGGCGGTGGAAGTCAAGGGCGCGACCTACACCGCCCTGCGCGTCGCCCGGGACTGCCGTGGCCAATGGCTGGCGCAGACGGTCGTGGACGTTTGAACCGTGGACCTTGGTCTGTTAAAGCGGCGGTCCGAACACGAATGGGAAATTGCCCCGCACGGGGCCATGCGCGTGCCCGCCGTCATTTATGCCTCGGAGGCGCTGGTCCGCGACATGGATCACAAGGTCTACGAGCAGCTGGTCAACGTGGCGACGCTGCCCGGCATCGTGCAGGCCGCCTGCGCCATGCCCGACGCGCACTGGGGCTACGGCTTCCCGATCGGCGGCGTGGCGGCGTTCGATCCGGATGCCGGCGGCGTGGTGTCCGCCGGCGGGGTGGGCTTCGACATCTCCTGCGGCGTGCGCTGCCTGCACACCGGGCTGGCGCGCGCCGACATCCTGCCGGTGCAGAAGGCGCTGGCCGATGAACTCTATCGCCGCATCCCGGCGGGGATGGGCAGCACCGGCGCCATCCGTCTCAACGCCGAGGAGATGGACGCCATGCTCGCCGGCGGCGCGCGCTGGGCGGTGGAACAGGGCTTCGGAGACGCGGAGGATCTCGAACGCATCGAGGAGCAGGGCCAGATGCGGCACGCCAAGCCGGAATGCGTGTCGGCGCACGCCAAGAGGCGCCAGCGCGATGAAATGGGCACATTGGGCAGCGGCAATCACTACCTCGAAGTGCAGGAGGTCACCGCCGTCCATGACGCGGCGACCGCCGGCGTCTTCGGCCTGAAACAGGGCGACATCGTGATCATGATTCACTGCGGCTCGCGCGGGCTGGGTCACCAGATCGGCACGGAGTTTTTGAAGCGGATGACAATCGCCGCGGGCGATCACGGCATCCGGCTTCCCGATCGCGAGCTCGCCTGCGCGCCCATCAACTCCGACGTCGGCCAGCAGTATCTTGGCGCGATGCGCGCGGCGATCAATTGCGCGCTGGCCAACCGTCAGATTCTGACGCATCTCGTGCGCGCAGTGTTCGCCGACGTCCTGCCGCGGGCGCGCCTGCCGTTGCTCTACGACGTCTCGCACAACACCTGCAAGGTCGAAACGCATCGCGCCGGCGGCGTCACGCGCGAGCTGTTCGTTCACCGCAAGGGCGCCACGCGCGCCTTCGGGCCGGGGCACCCCGACATCCCGGAGCCGCTGCGCGCCGCCGGCCAGCCGGTGCTGATCGGCGGCTCCATGGGCACCGGATCGTACGTGCTGGCCGGCACGATGACGTCCGAGGAATTGTCCTTCAGCTCGGCCTGTCACGGCGCCGGCCGGGCCATGAGCCGCCACCAGGCCTATCGCACCTGGAAGGGCCGCCAGGTGATCGACGAGCTGGCCGGGCGCGGCATTTTGATCCGCAGTCCCTCGGGCCGGGGTGTGGCGGAGGAGGCGCCGGGGGCCTACAAGGATGTCGCGGCGGTGGTGGACGCCGCCGATGCGGCGGGACTTGCGCGCAAGGTGGCGCGCGTCGAGCCGCTCATATGCATCAAGGGATAGACACGGGATGCGCACGCCGCGCGGCGATGACGAATCTCGGCCGCCCATGCGGCCGGACCCGCCGGCCCGGCGGCGCTTTCTGGCGGCGGCCGGCCGCGCGCTGCTGGGCAGCCTGCTGGTTCGCGCGGCGCCGGCCGTGACCACATCGGAATCAAACGCGGGCGTCACGCTGTTCCTGTGCGGCGACGTGATGACCGGCCGCGGCATCGATCAAGTCCTGCCCCACCCCGGCAATCCGCGCCTGTACGAGCCCTATGTGCGTTCCGCGCTCGGCTATGTCGAACTGGCGGAGGCGGCGACGGGGCCGATCCAGCGGCCGGTGGATTTCAGCTACCCTTGGGGCGATGCGCTCCCCGAGCTCGACCGCCGGCGGCCGGCGGCGCGGATCGTCAATCTCGAAACCGCCGTGACCACGAGCGAATCCGAGTGGCGCGGCAAGGGCATCCATTACCGCATGCATCCTGCCAACGCGCCGTGCCTGTCGGCGGCGCGGATCGATTGCTGCTCGCTGGCCAACAACCACGTGCTGGATTGGGGTGTCGCCGGGCTTAAGGAAACGCTGGCGGTATTGCACCAGGCCGGCATCCAGACCGCCGGCGCCGGGCGCAATCTGGCGGAGGCGGCGGCGCCGGCGGTCTTCGACTTGCCGTCCGGCGGTCGCCTGCTGGTCTTCGCCTTCGGCGCCGGCAGCGCCGGTGTCTCCCCGGCCTGGGCCGCGACAGTGGATCGTCCCGGCGTCAATGTGCTGGACGATTTTTCCCCCCGGGCGGTGCGCAACATCGGCCGGCAAATCGCCGGCGTCAAACGCGGCGGCGACATGGTCGTGGCGTCCATCCACTGGGGCGACAATTGGGGCTACGAGGTGCCGCGGGAACAGATCGAGTTCGCCCACGGACTGATCGACGCCGCCGGCGTGGACGTGGTCCACGGCCATTCCTCGCATCATCCCAAGGCCATCGAGGTGCACCGCGACAAGCTGATACTGTACGGCTGCGGCGACTTCATCAATGACTACGAGGGCATCGGCGGCCACGAGTCATACCGCGCCGATCTCACGCTGATGTATTTCCCCACCCTTGATTCCACGACGGGACGGCTGCGGCAACTGTCATTGACGCCGATGCGGATACGTCACTTCCGCGCGAACCGCGCGTCCGTCGGGGACGTGCGGTGGCTCGAGGCCATGCTGAACCGCGAGGGGCGCCGTTTCGGCAGCCGTTTCGGCGCCGCGCCCGACGGCGCGCTGGCGGCAACATGGTCTTGACGCCGGATCCACCTGCCGGGCCGGCGCGCGGGACCCCGCCGTCCAGTTGATTTGAATCAATATCAGGACCCGCCGCGTCGTTATACTGAAACCGATCAGCGGAGCACCGCCTCATGCGTTTCAAAGATCGAACCGATGCGGGCCGTCGTCTCGCCGCCCTGTTGCAGGAATATCGCGGCAGGGAGGGCGTGGTTCTTGCCCTGCCGCGCGGCGGCGTGCCCGTCGGCCTGGAGGTGGCGCGCGCCCTCGACATGCCGCTCGATCTCGTCATCGCCCGCAAGATTGGCCACCCCGACAATCCCGAGTACGCCATCGCCGCCGTCACCGAAAACGGCGAACTGGCCGCCAATCCGGAGGAGGTCGAAAGGGTGGACCAGGACTGGTACCGGCGGACGGTGGCCGCGGAACGGCAGGAGGCGCAGCGGCGCCATGCGCGCTATCTCGGCAACCGGCCGGCGGCCGCGATTGCCGGGCGGGTGGCGATCGTCGTGGACGACGGCATCGCGACCGGGCTCACCGTGACCGCCGCCCTCATGGATGTGCGGCGACGCAAGCCCTCGCGGCTGGTGCTGGCGGTGCCCGTGGCCCCGCGCGAGACCGCGAACAGGCTTTCGCGCCTGGTCGATGATTTCATCGCCGTCGGAACTCCGGAATACTTCATGGGCGCGGTGGGCGCTTATTACAGCGATTTCGGGCAGGTGACGGACGAGGAGGTGGCCGCGATCCTGGCCGGGGCGCGCGCAACCGAGCCGGCCACATGACGGCGCCGATCGACACCAGCATCGGGATCCCGCTCGACGGCGCGATACATGCGGGTGATCTGCACGTGCCGGCGGGCGGTGCCCGCGGCATCGTGCTGTTCGCGCACGGCAGCGGCAGCAGCCGCCGCTCGCCGCGCAACCGCATGGTCGCGGGCAGGCTGCACGAAAATGGCCTGGCCACGCTGCTGTTCGACTTGCTGACCGAGGAGGAGGACCGCGACTACGAAACCCGCTTCGACATCGGGCTGTTGACACACCGGCTGGTGAGCGCCACGGAATGGATTGGGCGCCAGCCGCGGCTGCGCGAAATGGCCGTCGGCTATTTCGGCGCCAGCACGGGCGCGGCGGCGGCGCTCAAGGCGGCGGCCGCGCTTCCCGATCGCATCCGCGCCGTCGTGTCGCGCGGCGGCCGCCCGGATCTGGCGATGACGGATCTGCCAAGGGTCCGCGCGCCCACGCTGCTCATCGTCGGCGGCGACGATGACGAGGTGCTGGCGTTGAACCGCCAGGCGCACGCCCGCCTCAACACGGCGAAGTCGCTCGAAGTCGTTCCGCATGCCACCCATCTTTTCGAGGAGCCCGGCGCGCTCGAACAGGTGGCGGCCCTCGCCGGCGACTGGTTCCGCAAATATCTTGCGGCCGCAGCGACGCCGCCGTGACGCGGGAATATTTCGCGGCCAGCACCAACCAGGGACTCGCGGTGAAGGTCGAACGGCTGCGGCAGCCGCAAACGTATCCCGACCAACCCGACGCCGTCACCGCCATAGAAACGCACATGTCATGGGTGTTTCTGGCGGGACGCTGCGCCTACAAATTGAAGAAACCGGCGCGCGAGCAGTTTCTCGATTACAGCACGCTGCGGTTGCGCGAGCATTTCTGCCATGAGGAGGTGCGCCTCAACCGGCGGCTGGCCCCCGGCGTTTATCTGGGGGTGGTGCCGCTCACGAAGGACGGGCGCGGCGAACTGCAGATCGACGGCGGGGGTGAGGTCGTCGAATGGCTGGTGAAGATGCGCCGCCTGCATCGCGATTCGATGCTGGACAACGTCATCCGGAGCGGGGCGCCGCTGGACGGACAGCTTCGCCGGGTTGGCGGAATGCTGGTGGACTTCTACCGGGAGATGCCCGCCGTCGGGATGAGCGGGGAGGACTACTGCCGGCGCTGCGAAGCGGACGTGCTGATGAACCAGGCGCTGCTGTCCGATCCGCGCTTCGAATTGCCGCAATCGCAGATTGATGCCATGCATGCCACGCTGCTGTCGGTGCTGCGCCGGGAGCGGCGCCGGTTTGCCGGACGCGCCGCGCGGATCATCGAGGGACACGGGGATCTGCGCCCGGAGCATGTCTGCCTGGAAACGCCACCCGTGATTTACGATCGCCTCGAGTTCAACCGCGAATTCCGGCTGCTGGATCCCGTGGATGAATTGTCCTATCTGGCGATGGAATGCGAACGTCTGGGCAGGGCCGACATCGGTGGCATGGTGATGGACGCCTACATGGAATGCACCGGTGATCGACCGGCGGCGGCGATCCCGGAATATTACGTGGCCTACCGCGCCTGCCTGCGCGCCCGGCTCTCGGCCCAGCACATCCGCGACCGGCCGCGCGCCGACTGGCCCCGCTGGCTGACGCAGGCGTGCGCGTATCTGCGGATTGCGCAGGGGCGCTGCCTGGCCCTCGCCGCCTGATCGCCGGCGAAGGATGCGGTAGGTGCGTGATGGCGGAAGACCTGGTTCAGGCGGCACGCCGTGCGACGATTGGCCCGCCCCTGGCGTGATCAGCACTATACTCAATGAATGGCAGCAAGCGAGGGTGTGTTCCATGACTGGTATAGATGACGTGGTCGAACGACGAATTCTCGAATATGAATCCAGACTCAAGCACATTGATGAGCTCATCGGACGCGCCCACAAGGCGCCGATTCCGCCGGAGGCACACGGCGAACTCGCGGAGTTAAAAGGGAAACGGGAGACGCTCGCCAACGAAATCGACGCCTGGAAACGGAAAGCGCCTGAAGAGCGGCGGAAAGAGGAGATGGCCTCGGCGGGCCCCCTGGTCGTTTGGGACATTGTGGCGCAACAATTGGAAAATCTGATCGAACGGTTTGGAGGGTGACGCGCGCGCTCCCGGCCGCACAATTCACATGGAAAAAATGTCCTCAACCCTTCCGACGGTCGGATGCATTAAGGCGGTTCACGGGCCGGTGGTGGATATCGCCTGCGAGGTTCTGCCCCCGCTGCATCGGGCCCTGTGCAGCAGCGTGGATCACGAGACTTACAAGTTTGAAGTCCATCAGCACCTGGACGAAACGCATGTCCGCGCGATCACCCTGCACCGCACCACCGGATTGCGCCGCGGCACCCCGGTGTTCGATACCGGTTCGACATTGCGCGTACCGGTTGCACCGGAATGTTTGAACCGCCTGCTTAATGTCTTCGGCGAGCCATTGGATGGCGGCCCGCCGATTCCCCCGCGTTCATATCACGACGTCCTCGCCAGACCGCCACCCCTGCACCAGATCAAGGCGTCCACCGAGATATTGGAAACCGGCATCAAGGTCATCGACCTGCTCTGTCCCTTCATTCGCGGCGGCAAAACGGGGTTGTTCGGCGGCGCCGGCGTGGGCAAGACGGTGCTCATCATGGAATTCATGCATGCCATCGTGAAGCTGCACCATGGGGTGTCGGTCTTCGCCGGGGTTGGTGAACGCATCCGCGAAGGTCACGAATTATGGCGCGAGATGGAAAGCGCCGGCGTCATGCCGCACACGCTGATGGTGTTCGGCCAGATGGACGAATCGCCGGGCGTGCGCTTTCGCGTCGGCCTGAGCGCGCTGGCCTATGCCGAGTACCTGCGCGACGGCATGGGCAAGGAGGTGCTGTTTCTCATGGACAATGCTTATCGTTTCGTCCAGGCGGGCAGCGAAATCTCCGGCCTGCTGGGACGCATGCCGGCCACAGTCGGCTACCAGCCGACGTTGATGACGGAGGTCGCTGAACTCGAGGATCGCATCATCTCCACGACCCACGGCAGCATCACCTCGGTGCAGGCGGTTTATGTGCCCGCCGACGATATGACCGATCCGGCGGTCAGCACCCTCCTGAACCATCTTGATACCACGGTCATCCTGTCGCGCTCCCAGGCGGCGCAAGGCATCTACCCCGCGGTGGATCCCTTGCAATCGGGCAGCAAGATGATGGACCCGCACGTCCTCGGCGGCAGGCATTACGCGCTGGCCGAAGGCGTGCGCGAACATCTGGCCCGCTACCGCGAACTGGAGGATATTCTGACGATGCTTGGAATCGAGGAGTTGTCCGAGAAGGATCGCCGCATTGTTTTGCGCGCCCGCAAGCTGCAACGCTACCTGTCGCAGCCGTTCCACGTCGTGAGCGAGCACACCGGCATCCCCGGCGCATCCGTGCCGCTGGCCGATACGCTGGACGACTGCGAGGCGTTCCTGCGCGGGGATTACGATCAGGTGCCGGAAGAGCAGTGTTACATGCGCGCCAGCATGAAAGGCGGCCGCGCATGAACATATTTGTGCTGCATCTCGAAAGCGCGACGCAATACGAACGGATCGACAACGTGGTCAGTTTCGTGGGAGAAGACGCCTCCGGCAGCTTCGGCATTCTGCCCGGGCATGCCCGCATGACGACTCTGCTGGAGTTCGGACTGGCCCGCTTTCGCATCGCCGACGAGGACTGGCAGTTTCTGGCCGTTCCGGGGGCCGTTTTGTACCACCGCGACAATCAACTCCATGTCTGTACGCGACATTACCTGCGGGGGCGGGATTACGAACGCATCAGCACCGCCCTGCGGGAGCAGTTGCTGGCGGAAGAGGAATCCCTGCGCGCGGTGAAACAGAGTCTGCGCCATCTTGAGGAGGAAATGTTCAAGCGCCTCTGGAGGCTGCAGCATGGCGGCGAGGCGGCCCCGTGAACGCCGGCGTGAAACCGGATGTCGGCGACGGCGGCAATGAACAACGCCGGCTGGAAGATCGCATTGGCAGGCAGGTCGAGCGTATGAAACTGGCCGAAAGGAACCGGCGCACCCTCCTCAGCCAATCCGTCCATCTCGGCACCCTGGGGCTGCTGTTCGTGCTGCCGGTGATCGCGGGGGCTTATCTCGGCAGCTGGCTGGATGAACGTCTGCAACATTTCGCCGTCCACTGGACGGTCAGCATGATTTTTCTCGGCATCATTGTCGGCGCAGTGAACGTCTATTTTTTCATCCGGGAGTAAGCGGCATGCCGGACGCTCATGGCTTTCAGCTGGGCCCGATTTCGGAAACGGTGATCACGACGTGGGGCATCATGGCGGCGCTGTTTATCGTGTGCCGGCTTTCGACACGCCGCCTGCGCATGGATCCCGGCCCATGGCAGGTCGCGCTGGAGGGCATCGTTTCCACCATCGAGGATGCCATTGCCGCGGTATTGCCCGATCGCGCAACGCAGGTGATGCCTTTCGTCGGCACGCTGTGGATTTTCATCGTGCTCGCCAACCTCGTCGGCATTGTGCCGGGCTTGAGCGGGCCCACCGGCGACCTGTCGCTGACCACGGCGCTCGCCATCCTGGTGTTTCTCTCCGTGCACTGGTTCGGCATCCGGATTCACGGCCTGCGCAGCTACCTGCGCCATTACCTCGAGCCAAACCCGATTGTGCTTCCGTTCCATGTCATCAGTGAAATCTCACGCACGGTCGCGCTGGCCGTGCGCCTGTTCGGCAACATTTTCAGTCTGGAGATGGCGGCGCTGCTGGTGCTGCTGGTCGCGGGATTCCTGGCGCCCATCCCCGTATTGCTGCTGCACATCGTCGAAGCGCTGGTGCAGGCCTACATCTTCGGCATGCTGGCATTGATATACATCGCCGGCGGCATTCAGTCGCTGGAACCCAAGGCAACGCGCGAGAAGGAGTGACATCATGAGCGACATGGCCCTGTTTACGATTCTCTCCACGGTGGTCGCCGCCCTGGCCATCGCCATCGGCGCGATCGGACCGGCGCTGGCGATGGGGCGCTCCATCTCCCAGGCGCTGGACGCGCTGGCGCGCCAGCCCGAGGCGGAAAAGTCGATCACACGCACGCTGTTCATCGGTCTGGCGATGATCGAATCGCTGGCGATCTACGTGCTGGTCGTCGTGCTGATCATTCTTTTCCGCAACCCGTTGCTGGAATACATGCTCAAGTAGGCATCCGCCATGCAACTCGACTGGTTGACGTTTGTACTCGAGATCATCAATTTCCTGATTCTGATCTGGATTCTCCAGCATTTCTTGTACAAGCCGGTGCTGCAGACCATCGCCCGGCGCAAGGCGGTCATAGAGAAGAAACTGGCCGACGCCAACACCAGGCAAGCCGATGCCGAGGCGCTTGAGCGGAAATACCGGGAACGGCTCTCCGAATGGGAGCGGGAGAAGGAAAAACTGCGTGTCCAGGCGATTCAAGAAATCGAGGTGGATCGCGCACGCAGAATGGCGACGCTGCAGCAGACACTGGATGAAGAGAGCGAGAAGCGCCGCGCGATGGAAGAACGGCGGCGGGAGGAAATCCGAAACCGGTTGAAAGAGGAGGCAGCCACGCACGGGGTGCGGTTCACCGCACGATTACTGGCGCGCGTCGCCACACCAGCCCTTGAAGCACGGCTTGCGGAGATGATGTTGGAAGATCTGGCGGCCCTTCCCCCGGACCGGTCGCAGGCCGTGCGCGCGGCCGCTCAAAACGCGGCTCAAGAACTGAAAGTCACCAGCGCCTTCCCTTTATCGCAGCCGCAACGCCAGGCGATCATCCATGCAGTTCGCGAAATCATCAAAAAGGACATTGCGGCGGAATTCGGCGAGGACAGGGAACTCATGGCGGGGTTGCGCATCAGCCTTGGTCCCTGGGTGTTGCACGCCAACCTTCTGGACGAACTGAAATTCTTCGCGAGCGCAGAATGTCATGGTGCCTGAAGGGCGAGGCGGAGGAGCTGGATTCCCGGAGTGGCTGCAACGGTACCGTTTCGGTTTGCGACTGACTGAGCAGGGCTCCATCGTCTCCATCGGCGACGGTATTGCGCGGATTCGAGGTTTGCCGTCCGCAGCCATGGACGAAGTACTTCACTTCGAAGACGGGAGCCGGGCGCTGATTTTCTCCCTCGATACGGATGCAATCGGTGCGATTCTTCTGGAACAGGGGGCGGCGCTTACCGCCGGCACCACCGCCCATCTTTCAGGCCGGCGTCTCGGTATTCCCGTGGGGGATGCCCTGCTGGGACGGGTCATCGATCCTCTCGGTTCGCCGCTCGATGGCAAGCCGCCGGCGGAGACGACCGCACGCCGCGATCTGGATGTGTTGTCGCCGCCCATCATCGCTCGCGATTTCGTCAACGCCCCGCTGTATACCGGCAACAAGATCGTCGACACGCTCATTCCCCTTGGCAAGGGACAGCGACAGCTGATCATCGGCGACAACGGCCTCGGGAAAAGCGCGCTGGCCATCGATACGGTCATCAACCAAAAAGACAAAAGCGTACTGTGCATTTATGTGTTGATCGGACAGAAACGTTCAAGCGTCGCAACCACCCTCGAAACGCTGCGAATGGCCGGTGCCATGGATCATACCGTGCTGGTGGTGGCCGAGGCGACGACAACGCCCGGTTTAAAATACCTCGCCCCGTTTGCCGGCTGCGCAGTGGCGGAATTCTGGATGAAACAGGGCAGGGACACGTTGATTGTCTACGACGATCTCACGACGCACGCGCAGGCCTACCGCGAACTTTCGCTGCTGTTGCGGCGTCCCCCCGGCCGCGAGGCCTATCCCGGCGACATTTTTTATCTTCACTCGCGCCTGCTCGAACGCTCCACGCGCCTGGCGGCGAGTCACGGCGGCGGCAGCATGACGGCGTTGCCCATCGTGGAAACCAGGGAGGGCGAAATTGCCGCCTATATTCCGACCAATCTGATTTCAATCACGGACGGTCAAATTTATTTCGACCCCAATCTGTTCGCGGAGGGGCAGTTGCCGGCGATCGACGTCACCCGATCCGTCTCCCGCATCGGCGGCAAGGCGCAGCACGCGCGCATCAGGGAGGAAGCGGGACGCATGAAGCTCGATTACCTGCAATTTCTCGAACTGGAGGTTTTCACCCGTTTCGGCGCGCGCCTGGAGGCATCCATCGAGGCCCGGATCAAGCGGGGGCGGGTGTTGCGCGAGCTGCTGAAGCAGGATCGCCTTTCTCCCTTGACGATCGAAACCCAGATGGCGTGGCTCGTCGCGTTCAACGCGGGGCTTTTTGACGGCATGGACAGCGCCGGCATTTCGACCATCCTTCGCCGTTTCCCGGCGTGGGTGAGGGGCAGCGGGCTCTCGCTTGACGACAACCACGATGCCTGGCTGCGGGCGGTGACGGAATGGCTGTCTTCTCCGAACCGCCCGGATTGACATGAGCAAACGTCGCGATCTCGATCGGCGTCTCCGCGGCCTGGGTGAAATCAGGGGGATCATGAAGGCAATGAAGAATCTCGCCCTCATGGAGACGCACAAACTCACGAGATTCCTCGCCACGCAGCATCGCGTGGTGGAGAACATCCGCGCGGCCGCCGAGGATTTCCTGTCCTTCCATCCGCAATTCTTCGCGGAGGAAGGAATAACTCGCGATGTTTTTTTGCTCGTCGGAAGCGAACGGGGATTCTGCGGCGATTTCAACGACACCCTGCTCCGCCACCTGAACGGCCATTCACCGCGGAGCGACAATCCGGCGTTGATTGTCGTCGGCAGCAAGCTGTCGTCCAAACTGGCGGATGATCCGCGGGTGGTGGTGCAACTGGAGGGGCCCGCCATGCTGGAGGAAGTGCAGCCCGTATTGAGGAAGCTCGTGGAGGCTCTGGGGCGCTGGCAGGCGACACAGGCCGGGCCGTGCCTGCTGCGCCTGACCGTATTCCACAACCAGCCTGGAGACGCCACGGTGAAAACCACCCTGTTGAATCCCTTCACCCACTGGACGGCGCAGAAGCCGCGCCACGGTCATGCGCCCCTGCTGAATCTCGAACCCCGCGTTTACCTCGCGCAGCTGGCCGATCACTATTTATTCGCGGCATTGCACGAGATCTTCTACGGTTCATTGATGGCGGAGAACCAGCGGCGCATACGGCACATGGAGTCCGCCGTGCGACGCACCGAACAAAAAACCACGGAACTCCGGCGAAAAAGGAATGGCATTCGTCAGGAAGAAATCACCGAAGAGATCGAAGTCATCATGTTGAACGCCGAAACGCTGCGCGCGTAATCGACGCAGGCGGGGACGCCGCGCGGCTGTTCATTCCTTCAGGCTCGATCGGATTTTGATCTCCGACGTCAGTGTTTGATGAACGGGGCAGCGGTTGGCGATTTCAAGCAGCCGCTGTCGCTGTTGCGCGCTCAAATCGCCCTCCAGCGTGATTTCACGGAAGATTTCATCCACCTTGCCGTCCTTCGAGTTGCAATCGGCGCAGTCGCGCGCATGGATCCGGTGATGGGAAAGGCGCACCCGTACGCGGGTCAGCGGCAGCTGTTTCATGGTCGCGTACATGCGCAAGGTCATGCTGGTGCAGGCGCCGAGGCCAATCAGCAGATACTCGTAGGGCCCCGGCCCGGCGTCATCTCCGCCCAGGGCTTGCGGTTCATCCACGGTCAGGGCGTGGCGTCCCGTTCTCGCGGCCTGAACGTAGCGGCCGGACAGCGTCTCTTCCACTTCAACGATGGTGGCTTGTGCATTCATGATCCGCACCTTCTTTGGGGAGCCGGTGGCAGCGAACCGCCGGCGGGCATGGAACTTCGCGTGCCATGAGAATACCCTTTGCGATGTCAGTTTTCGAGCAAGTCGGCCAGCGAGCCGCCCTCGTGAATCCGGCGGATGGCTTCGGCGAACAGTTCCGCCGCCGATACGATCGCCACCCTGGACGCCGCCGCGGCGGACAGGCGGAACGGCGGCACGGAGTCCGTGACGACGATCTGATCCAGATCGCCGCCGCCGAGAATTTCCGCGGCTTTCCCCACGAACAGGCCATGCGCGGCCGCGGCGATCACGCGCGTGGCGCCCTGCGCCCGGCAGGCCCGCGCCGCATGGGCGAGCGTGCCGCCGGTGCTGACGATGTCGTCGACGATGATGGCGCAGCCGCCGCCGACGTCGCCGACCAGCCGGCCGGCGGTGAGCACGCCCTTGCCGCGCGCCTTTTCCATGACCGCGACGGGCACCTCGCTGTTCAACGCCCGCGCCAGCCGCTGCCGCAGGCGATCGGCGCGCTTCAAGCCGCCCGCGTCCGGCGACACCACGACGAGCGGCCGCACGTCCGCGAGTGTCGCGGCAAAATGCCGTGCGAACAGCGCCGCCGTGTCGAGGTGTTCGACCGGGCAGCGAAAGGCGTTCTGGAAGGCGGCCAGGTTGTGCACCTCGAGCGCGACAATGCGGTTGACGCCCACCGCCTCGAACAGCATGGCCACGTACCGGGTGGTGATCGGATCGCGCGGCTGGGTGCGGATGTCCTTGCGGGCGTAACAGAGATGGGGGACGACGGCCGTCACCGACGCCGCCGAGGCGTCGCGCAGCGCGCCGATGAAGAACAGCAGCCGGCACAGCTTGTCATTGACGGTCTGGGCGCGATCGCCGTAGAGCGACTGGATGACGTACACGTCGCGGTTGCGGACGTTGATCAACGGCCGCGATTTGTGCTCGCCGTCCTCGAATTCGCGTTCTTCATGCGCGCTCAACGGCAGGCCCAGGCGCCCCGCCACGCGAGCGCCGAAGTCATGGGACGCCTGCAGCGCGAAAATCACCGGATCGGACATGACGTCTTCCCCCGCGGCTGTTTCATTCAGCAAAGCCCAGATGGTGTCGCGGCCGGGTTTTTCGACGGTGCGGGAACGGACGGATCGCCGTCGCCGCATGGCGCCCAAGACGCCGGGCGGCTTGGGCGACCTGGACATGGATGCTCTCCGGCATGGGCAATTCAATCAACGTCATCGACGACGGCCGCCTCCCGCGCTTCAACAATGAAGCGCCTGAAAACAATGATAGAATGCGGCGCCCTTTGCCGCCATGCTCTCACATGACATGGATCAAGTCCGGGCCAGATCCCGCGGGACAGCCTCTGCGATTTGACCTACACTTGAGAAAAACAGGGAACAGGCCCCCGCATCCGTGGAGAACGTAAGGCATGACTTCGCGCAATCCCGGCGCTGAAATGCTGGCGGAAGCCCTGGAGTTGCTGCGCCAGGCCGACCGTCTGCACAGGCATTTTTGCGACCTCAACGAGGCCGCCGCCGGCGGCCCCTGCTGGGAGCCGCCCGTCGATATCATCGAGAACGAGCGGGCCGTCATCATCCTGGCGGCCCTGCCCGGCGTGGCGCCGGACGCGGTCAAGGTCATGACCGACGGCGCCAGCGTGCGCATCGTTGCCGAACGCCGCATCCATGCCGGCTCCTCGGACTTCATCCATCGCCTTGAAATCCCCCACGGCCGCTTTGAACGGCGCATTGAACTGCCGCCGGGACGTTACGAGGTGGCCGGAAATGAGGTTGCAAACGGCTGCCTGGTGCTGACGCTGGTCAAACTCTAGCCCGGGACCGCCATGAACGAGGAGGCGAAAAACAACGCGCCGGAAGGCGGGGCGAGCGATCGCAAGTCCCCGGCGCCGCACGGCGTTCCGGAACTGCCGCCGGATTCGCTCGTTCTCATCCCGGTGCGCAACGTGGTGCTCTTTCCGGGCCTGATCGTGCCGCTCAACATCGGCCGGCAGCGCTCCATCGCCGGCGCCCAGCAGGCCGCGCGCCGCTCCCTGCGCATCGGCATACTCCTGCAGCGCAATCCCGAGGCGGACGCGCCGTCCGCCCAGCAGCTTTATTCGGTCGGCACGGCGGCGACGATTCTGCGGTACGTGACCACGCCGGACGGCGCCCACAACGTCATCTGCCGCGGCGAGCAGCGCTTTCAAATCGTCGAATTTCTCGAGGGCCTCCCTTTCGACGCGGCGCGCATCAAGCTGGTGCCGGAAATCGAGGTCGATTCGGCCGAAATCGAGGCGCGCGTGATGCAGGTCAGGGAGCGCGCGGCGGAATTGCTGCAACTGGTGCCGCAGGCGCCGGTGGATCTGGTCGCGACGCTGGAGCAGATCACCTCCGCCTCCTCGCTCGCCGATTTTGTCGCCGGGCTCCTGGACCTGAAGCCGGTGGAAAAGCAGGAGATCCTCGAGACCTTCGATCTGCGCGACCGGCTGGACAAGGTGTTGCGCTTTCTCTCGGCCCGGCTGGAGGTGCTGCGGCTGTCGCAGGAGATCAGCGAGCGGACCCAGACGCGCCTGGAGAAGCACCAGCGCGAGCTGCTGCTGCGCGAGCAGATCAAAACCCTGCAAAAGGAACTGGGCGAAACGGAGGGGACGTCCGAGGATCTCGCCGAACTGGGGCGCGCCATCACCAGGGCGCAGATGCCGGCGGAGGTGGAGAACCAGGCCCGGAAGGAGCTCAAGCGCCTGGAGCGCATGCCGGACATGTCGGGCGAATATTCGATGCTGCGCACCTACCTCGACTGGCTCGTGGAGCTGCCGTGGGCCGCGCCTCCCGAGGACCACATCGACATCGCCGAGGCGCGCCGCATCCTGGACGCCGACCATTTCGGACTGGAGAAGGTCAAGCGGCGGATCCTCGAGTATCTGGCGGTGCGCAAACTGCGCCCGGAGGGCAAGAGCCCCATCCTGTGCTTCATCGGTCCGCCCGGCGTCGGCAAGACGTCGCTGGGCCAGAGCATCGCCCGGGCGACGGGACGGAAGTTCGTGCGCCTGAGCCTGGGCGGAACCCACGACGAGGCCGAGATCCGCGGCCACCGGCGCACCTACATCGGCGCGCTGCCGGGCAACATCATCCAGGCGATCCGCAAGGCGGGCGCGCGCAACTGCGTGATGATGCTGGACGAGATGGACAAGCTGGGCGCCGGCATCCAGGGTGACCCCTCGGCGGCGCTGCTGGAGGTGCTGGACCCGGAACAGAACGCCGCGTTCCGCGACAATTACCTCGGCGTGCCGTTCGATTTATCCAAGGTCCTGTTCATCGGCACGGCCAATGTCATCGATCACATTCCCGGCCCGCTGCGGGATCGCATGGAGATGATCGAGCTGCCGGGCTACACCGAGGATGAGAAGGTCCAGATTGCCCGGCGCTACCTGGTGCCGCGGCAGCTGGAGGCCAACGGCCTGACCGCGGAACAATGCGGGATCACCGACGCGGCGATCCGCACCGTCATCGGCGACTACACCCGCGAGGCGGGCGTGCGCAACCTGGAGCGGAACATCGGCACGCTGTTCCGCCACGTCGCCATGCAGGTGGCGGAGGGCAAGGCCGCGCAGGCGCTGATAGACGGCGCGGATGTCGCCCTCATCCTCGGCCCCCGGAAATTCGAGAGCGAACTGGCGATGCGCACCAACATCCCGGGCGTGGCCACCGGGCTGGCATGGACCCCGGTGGGCGGGGATATTCTGTTCATCGAGGCCAGCCGCACGCCCGGCAGCGGCAAATTGATACTGACGGGCCAGCTCGGCGACGTGATGAAGGAGAGCGCGCAGGCCGCGTTGACGTTGCTGAAGGCGCGCGGTGAACAGTTGAAGATCGATGCCGCCATATTCGAAAAAAGCGACGTGCACGTGCACGTCCCCGCCGGCGCGATTCCCAAGGACGGGCCCAGCGCCGGCGTGGCGATGTTCGTCGCGCTGGCCTCGATGGCGACCAACCGGGTGGTGCGCAGTGATTGCGCGATGACGGGCGAGATCAGCCTGCGCGGCCTGGTGCTGCCGGTGGGCGGCATCAAGGAAAAGGTGCTGGCGGCGTTGCGCGCCGGGATCAAGACCGTGCTGCTGCCGGCCCGCAACCGGAAGGATCTCGAGGAGGTGCCGCAGGACGCGCGCGGGCGGGTCGAATTCGTCTGGCTGGAATCGGTCGACGACGCAATCCGGGCGGCGATGGCCGGATAAATTGTCCCGGCCCCGGCCGCGAACCTTACAGATTGACCTGGCAGAACCTCCCCGCCTTGAGCGGCCGGCCCGGCGACAGCACCGCGCCGGTGATCACATTGGGCCGGTAGGTGGTCAAACCCTTCAATCCCGATTGCCAGGCGGCGAAATACAAGTCCTGAAAGTCATCGAAGGGGTAGTTCTCCGGCACGTTGACGGTCTTGGAAATGCTGGAATCGATGCAGGGGGCGACGGCGGCCACCATCTCCCGGTGCGCGGACGCGGAAAGCTCCAGCGCGGTGACGAAGTAACCCGGCAGTCTTTTCACGTCACCGCCCGCGAGACGATACTCACGGTGGGCGTAATCCTCCACTTCAAATTCCCTTCTCGAACCGTCAGCCATGCGTTTTTTCCGCCGGTAGCTCCAGGCAAATGGCGGCTCGATGCCGCTCGAGGCGTTGTCGGCGAAGGCGAGGCTGATGGTGCCGGTCGGCGCGATGGACAGGAGGTGACTGTTGCGCAGCCCGTGTTTTCTGATCAGCGCCTTGATCGGCGCAGGCAGCCGCGAAGCGAAATTCCCGCCGCCAAGGTATTTGCCGGCGTCGAACAGCGGAAACGGGCCGCGCTCGCGCGCCAGCGCCACGGAGGCCCGATAGGCGGCGTCGCGCATGCACGTGGCAATCTTCGCCGCCAGGGCGCGCGCCGGCGCGGAATCGTAACGCAGTCGCAGCATGATGAGCGCATCGCCCAGCCCGAGAAAGCCCAGACCCACGCGGCGCTTGTTCATGGCCTCGCGCCTGTGCGCCGGCAGCGGCCAGAGGGTCGCATCGAGGACGTTGTCCAGCATGCGCACCGCGATCCCCGCCGTGTCCGCAAAGGCGGCGAAGTCGAAACGCGCCCCGGCGCGGAAGGGGGCGCGCACAAAGCGGGTGAGGTTGATCGAGCCCAGGCAGCAGGAGCCGTAGGACGGCAGGGGTTGTTCTCCGCAGGGGTTGGTGGCCGCGATGGTCTCGCAATAGTACAGATTGTTGTCGCGGTTGATGCTGTCGAGAAACAGCACGCCGGGCTCGGCGTGATCGTAGGTCGAGCGCATGATCTGATCCCACAGCGCCCGCGCCCGGACCCGGCGGTACACCCACAGGCCGTCGCCGCGCCGGTGGACGCCCGCGGTGAACAGGGCCGGATGAGGTTCCGCCTTGTGGACCAGCTCAATCTCGTCGTCGTTTTGCACCGCTGTCATGAAGGCATCGGTCACGCCGACCGACAGGTTGAAATTGGCGAGCCCCCCGGCATCCTTGGCGTGGATGAATTCCTCGATGTCGGGATGATCACAGCGCAGGACGCCCATTTGCGCCCCCCGCCGCGTGCCCGCCGCCTCGACCGTTTCGCAGGAGATGTCGAACACCCGCATGTAGGAGAGCGGGCCGCTGGCGCGCGTATGCGTGCCCCTGACCAGCGCGCCGCGGGGACGGATTGCCGAAAAGTCGTAGCCGACGCCGCCGCCGCGCCGCATGGTTTCGGCGGATTCCATCAGCGCCACGTAGATGCCCGGCCGGCCGTCGCACTTGCCGGAGATTGAATCCCCCACCGGCTGCACGAAGCAGTTGATGAAAGTCGCGTGCAGTCGCGTGCCGGCGGCGGAGTTGATCCGGCCGGCGGGCACGAACCCCGCCGTCATCGCCGCGAGAAATTTTTTCTCCCAGTGGACGCGCTTTTTCGCGGTTTCGACCAGGGCCAGCGCCCGGGCGACACGCCGCTGCACCTCCGCGACCGATCGCTCGCCGGCCGCGGCGTATTTTTCAAGCAGGGTCTGGCGGCAAATCTCCTGTGCTTGCGGCGCGGGCATGGACTCGCTCGGGGTTCGTCATTCCGCGTTTTTCCGGCGGCGCGGACGGGGGCGCGGCGTCTTGATGTCGCCGCGCATGATCCTGACGTGATCCTCGAGCTGGCGGCGCGCCGCCGAGAAGGCGTCGCGGATGGCGACATAGGCGTCCTCGTGCGACTGTCCGCCGGTTTTGTGGCTCACCGCCAGCAGCTTGCCCGGCACCGACAGGCGGATGTGGACCTGGTACCGCCCGCCCTTGTGATGATGCCGGTGCGGCGCCTCCAGGGTGACGTGGCAACTGGTGATGCGGTCGCAGAAATGTTCGAGCTTCCCGACTTTTTTCCGCAAGACGCCTTCCAGGGCCGCCGTGCGTTCAACATTGCGAAAATCGATTTCCAGCGGGATGGGCATGGCCCCCTCGATTCTGTCGTGAATGACCGCGGTTAAAATAGGTGAAATGCGCAGGGACCGCGTTGACTTGGATCAATATTACCCGCCATGCCGGGGCTATGCTAATCCAAAGGGGAAAAGCCATGGGGTTCACGAACCGCCGTCATGCCGGCAGGGAGCTGGCCCGGGCACTGGCAGGCCGCGTCAGCAAGCCGGCCATCGTCTATGCGCTGCCGCGCGGCGGCGTGCCGGTGGCGGCCGGGATCGCGGCGGCCTTCGACCTGCCCCTCGATCTGGTGATACCGCGGAAGATCGGCCATCCCCGTCATCCGGAGTACGCGGTGGGCGCGGTCACGGAAACGGGAGAAGCCGTGCTGAATGAAGTGGAATGCCGCGCGCTGGATCAGCGCTGGCTCGGGGCGGAGATCGAGGCGCAGCGGCGGGAGTCCCGCCGGCGCCGGGAGCTCTACTGCGGCGGCCAACCGCGACTGTCCGCCGCCGGCAAATGCGCCGTGCTCGTGGATGACGGCCTGGCCACCGGCCTCACCATGCTGGCTGCGATCAGGGAAGTACGCGCAGACGGCCCGGCGAAATTGATCGTCGCTGTTCCGGTGGCGCCGCGCGACGCCGTGGCCCTGCTGGCCCGCGAAGCGGACGATTGCGTCACCGCCCATCTGCCCGCATTTTTCAGCGGCTCGGTCGGGTCGTATTACCTGGACTTCCGGCAGCTTTCCGACGAGGACGTGCTGCGCGAGCTGGCCGCGTGCCGGGGCCGGGAGGCGGAATCGGCGCCCCAGGAATCATCGACGGGCGCGGAGGCCAGTCATGCGCGCCGTCCCTGAGGCGGCGGCAAGACGACCGGCGAAGGATCGCCCGTCCTCCGCCGGCCAAGCCAGCCCCGCGGCGCCCGGGGCCGCCTTGAAGCAACCGGCAAGGGTGGGAAACAGCGACATCGCCGCCGTCTTCAATGAAATCGCGGACATTCTTGAGATCGAGGGGGCCAATCCCTACCGCATCCGCGCCTACCGCAACGGCGCGCGCACGGTGGAGGCCTTCGGCCGCGACATCGCCGGCATCATCACCGGCGGCGGCGAACTGCCGAAACTGCCGGGCATCGGCGACGACCTGCTCGGCAAGATCCACGAGATCGTGGAGACCGGCACCTGCAAGCTGCGGGAGCGGCTGCACCGCGAGGTCCCGCCGGGCATCGTCAACCTGCTGCAAATCGGCGGCCTCGGACCCAGGCGCGTGAAGCTGCTCTACCACGACCTCGGCATCGAAACCCCCGCGCAACTGCTGAAGGCCGCGCGCGAGGGCAGGATACGCCGGCTGCACGGCTTCGGCGAAAAGACCGAGCGGAAACTGCTCACCGCGCTGGAATCCCGGCTGCGGGACAAGCCGCGCGCGTCCATCGCCGCCGCCGCCGCCGAGGCGGAGCGGCTCGTGCCCTATCTCCGCCGCGCGCCGGGCGTGCATGAGGTCGCGGCGGCGGGCAGCCTGCGCCGCATGCGCGACACGATCGGCGATCTGGACATTCTTGCGATTGCCGCCGCCGGCGGTCCCGTCGTCGATCACTTTCTCCGCTACGACGAGGTCAGCGACGTGATCGCCCGCGGCCCGACCCGCGCCAGCGTGGTGCTGCGCTCCGGCCTGCAGGCCGACCTGCGCGTGGTGGCGCGGGAGGCCGGCGGCGCCGCGCTGGTGTATTTCACCGGCTCCAAGGCCCACAACATCGCCATCCGCCGCCTGGCGCGGAAAAAGGGGCTCAAGATCAGCGAGTACGGCGTGTTTCGCGGCGAGCGGCGCGTCGCCGGCGACACGGAGGCGTCCGTCTACGGCGCGCTCGATCTGCCCGTCATCCCGCCCGAGCTGCGCGAGAACAACGGCGAGATCGAGGCCGCCCAAACCCGGCGCCTGCCGCGACTCGTCGAGCTCGGTGATTTGAAGGGCGATCTGCACGCGCACACGCGCGCCACCGACGGCCTGGGCAGCCTCGAGGAGATGGCCGCGGCGGCCCGCGACGCCGGCCTCCGCTATCTCGCCATCACCGAACATTCCCGCCATCTCACCGTGGCGCGCGGCCTCGACGAGGAGGGCCTCTTGCGCCACGTCGAGGCCATCGACAGGCTCAACGAAAAATTGCGCGGCGTCACGCTGCTGAAGGGGATCGAGGTCGACATCCTCGAATCGGGCGATCTCGACCTGCCTGATCGCGTGCTGTCGAAGCTGGACGTCGTGGTGGGCGCCATCCACAGCCACTTCGAGCTGCCGCGCGCGCAGCAGACGCGCCGGATTTTGCGCGCCATGGAGCGCCGTTGTTTCAACATCCTGGCGCATCCCACCTGCCGCCTGATCAACAAGCGCAACGCCATCGACGTGGACATGGGCGCGATCATCCGGGCGGCCAGAGAACGCGGCTGCTGCCTGGAATTGAACGCCCAGCCGGAGCGGCTGGATCTGAACGACGTCTGGTGCCGCGAGGCAAAGGAGGCCGGCGTTTTGATCAGCATCAATTCCGACGCGCACAGCACGCCCGGATTCGCCAACCTGCGCTTCGGCGTCGGCCAGGCGCGCCGCGGCTGGCTGGAGAAGAAGGACGTGCTCAACACCCGCTCATTGGCCGAACTGCGCCCGCTGCTCAGGGCGATGGTTCGGTAACGCGGATTACATCGCCGGCCCGGGAGATTCCTTTTCGCCGGCCTTCTCCGGAACCTCGGTCAGCGTGGCCTCGGTGAGCAAGAGGACGCTCGCCACGGACACGGCGTTCTCCAGCGCGATGCGCACCACCTTGGTGGGGTCGATGATGCCGGCCTGGTACATGTCCACGTAGCGCTTGGCGGCGGCGTCGAAGCCGACGTCGCCCGACTCCGCCAGCATGCGCGCCACCACCACGCCGTCATCCATCTCGGAATTCCGGGCGATGGTGCGGGCGGGCGACTCGAGCGCCCGGCGCAGGATTTGCAAGCCGGTCCGCTCGTCGCCCTCCGTTCTGGCCTCCGCGGCCGCCACGGCGCTGATGGAGCGCAGCAGCGCCAGCCCGCCGCCGGGGACGATGCCCTCCGCCACGGCGGCCTTGGTGGCCGAGATGGCGTCATCCAGCGCCTCCTTCTTCGATTTCATCTCCGCCTCCGAGGGGGCGCCCACCTTGATCACCGCGACCCCGCCGGCCAGCTTGGCCAGGCGCTCCTCGAGCTTCTCCTTGTCGTAGCTGCCGGTCGTGGTTTCGATCTGCTTCTTGATCTGCTGCATGCGGCCGTCGATGGCGCGGCGCTCGCCGGCGCCGCCGATGAGCGTGGTGGTGTCGCGGTTGCTGACCACGCGCTTGACGCGGCCGAGCTGGGCGAGCTTGACGTTCTCAAGCTCGATCCCGAGCTCCTCGGAGATCACCTGGCCGCCGGTCAGCACCGCCATGTCCTGCAGCATCTCCTTGCGGCGGTCGCCGAAGCCCGGCGCCTTGACCGCGATGCTGTGCAGGATGCCGCGGATCTGATTGACGATGAGGGTGGCGAGCACCTCGCCTTCCACGTCCTCGGCGACGACCAGGATGGGCTTGCCGGCCTTGGCCACCTGTTCGAGCAGGGGGATGATGTCCTTGAGCAGGCTGATCTTGCGATCGACCAGCAGCACGAGGGCGTCCTCCAGCACCGCCTCCATTTTCTCGGGGACGGTGACGAAATAGGGGGAGAGATAGCCGCGGTCGAACTGCATGCCCTCGACGACCTCGAGCACCGTCTCCGTGGTCTTCGACTCCTCGACGGTGATGACGCCGTCGCCGCCCACCTTCTCCATCGCCTCGGCCACCAGCTCGCCGATCACCGCATCGTTGTGCGCCGAGATGGTGGCGACCTGCGCCTTCTCCAGGCGCGTCTTCACCGTCCGGGATTGCGCGCGCAGCGAATCGATCACGGCCTTGAGGCCGCGGTCGAGGCCGCGCTTCAAATCGATGGCGCTGGCGCCGGCGACCACGTTGCGCGCGCCGTCGGAAAAAATGGCATGGGCCAGTATGGTCGAGGTGCTGGTGCCGTCGCCGACCGCCTCGCCGGTTTTCTCCGCCGCCTGGCGCAGCATCTGCGCGCCGAGGTTCTCCTCCAAATCCTTCAGCTCGAATTCCTTGGCGATGGTTACGCCGTCGTTGCAGACAATCGGCGCGCCCCATTTTTTCTGGATCAGCACCGATTTGGACTTGGGCCCCAGCGTGATGCGCACGGCGTCCGCGAGCTGTGAGGCGCCGCGCAGCACCTTCTCGCGCGCGGCGTTGCGGAACAGGACCTGCTTGTGCGTCATAATGTTTTGCTGCCGTCGCTGACGCCGGTGTCCGGCGACGGGGCGCCCTATTCGAGAACGAAGGAGATGTTCGCGTTGATGCGGTATTTCGCGATTTTGTCGTTCTGCACGGTCGCCTCGATCTCCTTGATGTAAATGGACTTGATGTTCCGCACCGTCCTGGCCGCCTGTTTGACGGCGTTCTGGGCGGCGTCCTCCCAGCTTTTGTCTGATTCGGCCAGTACTTCGACGACTTTCAGCATAGTCATGGCGGCTGCCTCCTGATGAGGGATCCTTTTTCAAAAGATAGTCGAAATGCGGCTGCGGCTTTTTGACCTGGATCAACTTCCCCGCGGGATGGGAGGGGGCGCCGGCCTGGCACCTTCATTCAGTACGGCATGATCGCGTGCAGGCCGTTGCTCACGTATTGCACCGCCAGCGCCGCCAGCACGATGCCGAACACGCGCGCCACCACGTTGACTCCCGTCTCCCCCAGCGCCCTGCTGATGATCTGCGCGGCAAGCAGCATGATCAGGGTGATGAGCAGGATGACGGCCACCACGCCCAGCACCATCCAGGTCTGCGCCGACCGCCAGCCCTGATCGCCGGTGAGCAGCAGGACGGTGGTGAGCGAGCCGGGGCCGGCGATCATGGGGATGGCCAGCGGAAACACGCTGATGTCGTCGCGGCGCTCGGCCTCCAGTTGTTCGCTGGGGATGACGGTGCGCAGACCGCTCTGCCGCACCAGCACCATGTCGACGGCCAGCAGGAACAGGAGGATGCCGCCGGCGATGGTGAACGCCGGCATGCCCACGCCGAGATAGCGCAGCAGGGCGCGCCCGCCGAAGATGAAAAAAACAAAGATCGCCAGCGCCACGCTGACGCCGCGCACGGCCGTGGCGCGGCTGGCGGCGGGGGGCTGGTTGCGGATCAGCGCCGCGTACGTCGGCGCGACGCCCACCGGGTCGATGACCACGAACAGCAGTATGAAGGCGTTGATCGCGCTTTCAATCATGGGGGTGGTCATCGACATTCCAGGGCGTATACTTTACTCCGTCACGGCCTCCGTCGCGAAGAGTGTGGCCGCGGCGCCCCGGGCCGTGAACAGCGGGACCATGATAATTGATGAACCGGCGCGGCATGATTCCCCGCCGGAAGGAACAGATATGCAAGAGACCACGCTGCTTTCCTCCGAATTGGTCGGCAGCGTGCTTGAATCCGCCCCGGACGCGATGCTGATCGTCGACGCCTCGGGTTCGATCCTGTTTGCCAATCGCCAGGCCTCGAAGCTGTTCGGCTACGGCGGAGAGGAGATCCTGGGGCGCAGCGTCGAGTCATTGCTGCCGCAATCCTTTCGCGAGCTGCATGTCGCGCATCGCCAGCGCTACATGAAGGACGGCCAGGTGCGCCCCATGGGCATCGGCCTTGACCTCCACGCCTTGCGCAAGGACGGCGCGGAAATTCCCGTTGAGATCAGCCTGAGTCCCATCCGGGACGGCGGCAGGACGCTGGTGGCCGCCGCGATCCGCGACATCACCGATCGCAAACTCATCGAGAAGGAAATCATTGCGGCACGCGAGGACGCCGTCCGCGCCAACCAGGCCAAAAGCCGGTTTCTCGCGACCGCCAGCCACGACCTGCGCCAGCCGCTGCAGACCCTCTCGCTGCTGAACGGGGCCCTGCAGCGCATGGCGCAGGACGCCCATGCCCGCGAAATCCTCTCCCAGCAGGAACACGCCATCGGCGCGATGTCACGGTTGTTGAACGCCCTGCTCGACATCAGCAAGCTCGAATCCGGCGCCCTACGCCCGGAGATCTCCGACGTCACGGTGGCCGAACTGTTCGAGGGGATGCGCAGGGAGTTCGACGACATCGCCCGCAGCAAGGGGCTGCAACTGACCATCGAACCGTGCCGCGACCAGGTGCGCACCGATCCGTCGCTGGTGAGCCAGATGCTGAGAAACCTCGTGTCCAACGCCATCAGGTACACGCCCAGGGGCGGGGTGACGCTGCGCTGCCTGCACGAACAGGCGCGCGTGCGCATCGAGGTTCTTGACTCGGGCATCGGCATTCGGGGGGATCAACTGCCCCACATCTTCGACGAGTTTTACCAGGCCGGCGTGGCGGCCAACGCCGCCCGCGAGGGATACGGGCTGGGGTTGAGCATCGTCAAGCGGATAGTGAACCTGCTCGATCTCAGGCTCGACGTGCAGTCGGAGTACGGCAAGGGATCGAAATTTTCCTTCGAGCTGCCGGCGAGTGGCGGGATGACGGACGTGCGCGCCGCGCCGTCCATGCCGGCCACCGGCGTCGGCCGGAACGCCTCCAAGCCGCACATCCTGATCGTCGAGGACGACGAGGCCGTGCGCAGGGCGACCTTGGTGCTCCTCAGGGTGTCGGGTTACCGCGTCAGCGCCGTCGGTTCGCTGCAGGAGGCGGTGCGGCTCGCGGAGGCGCATGGCGACATCAGTCTGCTGGTGACCGACTATCATCTCGAGGACGGCGAAGACGGCATGCAGGTCATCACCTCGCTGCGCGCGATCCTCGGCCCCGGCCTCAAGACCCTCCTGCTGACCGGCGACACCTCCTCGACGATGAGACACCTGGAGCACGACGGACGGTTGCACGTGATGAGCAAGCCGATGAACTCGCGCAGATTCCTCGAACTGATCGACAGCCTGCTTGCGGCGTGAGACGCGGTCACCTCCGCCTCGAACGGGGGGCCGTCGCGTCAACGATTGCGCAGCGCCGCCTGGGCGGCGGCCAGGCGCGCCACCGGCACGCGGAAGGGCGAGCATGACACGTAGTCGAGACCCGCGGACGCGAAAAAGGCGATGGAGGCCGGATCGCCGCCGTGCTCGCCGCAGATGCCGCACTCCAGGTTTTTTTTGACCGCCCGGCCCCGTTGCACCGCCATTTTCACCAGCTGGCCGACGCCGGCGGCGTCGATGCCCTGGAAGGGGCTGCGGTCGAGGATGCCCTGCCTCAGGTAGTCGGGCAGGAAGGTGTTGACGTCGTCGCGGCTGTAGCCCAGCGTCATCTGCGTGAGATCGTTGGTGCCGAAGCTGAAGAAATCCGCGTGTTTCGCGATCTCGCCGGCGGTCAGCGCCGCGCGCGGAACCTCGATCATGGTGCCGACGCCGATGCGCAGCCTGCCGGTGAATTTGAGCCGTTTGCAGACGCCGGCGATGACACGCTCCACCTGCGCGCGGAGCAGGATGAGCTCCCGGTCGATGCCGACCAGCGGGATCATGATCTCCGGGAGCGCCGCAATGCCGCGGCGCCGGCAGCGGATGGCGGCCTCGATGATCGCCGTGACCTGCATTTCCAGCACCTCCGGGTAGGTGACGGCCACGCGGCAGCCGCGATGGCCGAGCATCGGATTGGCCTCGTGCAGCTCCGTCACCCGCCGGCGGATGCGCGCGACCGGCACCTTGAGTTCGCGCGCCAGCGCCGACTGCGCCGCGGCGTCCTGCGGGAGGAATTCGTGCAGCGGCGGATCGAGCAGGCGGATGACCACCGGCAGGCCGCGCATGACGCGGAAGATGTCCTCGAAGTCGCGCCGCTGGCAAGGCAGCAGGCGTCGCAACGCGCGCTGGCGCGCCGGCGTGTCCCCGGCGATGATCATCTCGCGCATGATCTGGATGCGGCCCGGATCGAAGAACATGTGCTCGGTGCGGCACAGGCCGACGCCCTCGGCGCCGTAGGCGCGCGCGCGCGCGGCGTCCGCCGGCGTGTCGGCGTTGGCGTGCACGCCCAGGCGCCGGTGCCGATCCGCCCAGCGCAGCAGGGTGACGAACGCCGCGGACAGCCGCGGCTCCACCCGCGGCAGCTCCCCCAGCATCACCTCGCCGGTGGCGCCGTCCAGGCTGAAGACATCGCGGGCGGTGTAGCGGCGCCCGTCGATGGTGATGATTTTCCGGCGTTCATCGATCTCGGTGTGCAGCGCGCCGGCGATGCAGCACTTGCCCCAGCCGCGCGCCACCACGGCGGCATGGCTGGTGGTGCCGCCGGTGGCGGTCAGGATGCCCTGCGCCACGTGCATGCCGTGAATGTCCTCCGGGCTGGTCTCGCGGCGCACCAGGATCACCGGCTCGCCGCGGGCCGCGCGCGCCACCGCCTCGTCGGCGCTGAACGCGAGCCTCCCGCAGGCCGCGCCCGGCGACGCCGGCAGGCCGCGTGTCAGCACCGTGCGCTTCGCCCTCGGATCGAAGGAGGGCAGCAGCAACTGGTTGAGATCGGCGGGGGCCACGCGCAGCAGCGCGGTGCGCGCGTCGATCAATTTTTCGCGCACCATGTCCACCGCGATGCGGACGGCGGCGGCGCCGGTGCGTTTGCCGGTGCGGGTCTGCAACAGCCACAATTTGCCGCGCTCGACGGTGAATTCGATGTCCTGCATGTCGCGGTAATGCCGCTCGAGCTTGTCCTTGATCGATAACAATTGCGCGTAAAGATCGGGCCGCCAGCGCTTGATCCCCGCGACCGGTCCCGGCGTGCGGATGCCGGCGACCACGTCCTCGCCCTGGGCATTGACGAGGAATTCGCCGTAGAGGGCGTTCCTGCCGGTGGCGGGGTCGCGGGTGAAGGCCACCCCGGTGCCGGAATCCCCCCCCAGGTTGCCGAACACCATGCTCTGCACGTTGACCGCCGTGCCGGGCAGGCCGGTGATGTGGTGGATGCGGCGGTATTCGACCGCGCGCGGCGATTCCCAGCTGCGGAACACGGCGGCGACGGCCCCGGCGAGCTGCTCCCCGGGATCCTGCGGGAAGCGACGCCCGGTGTGGCGGCGGAACACGGACTGGTAGGCCGCAACCACCTCTTCCAGTCCGCGCTCGTCCAGGTCGGTGTCCTGCCTGGCGCCGCGCCGGCGCTTGACGCGCTGCAGGGCGGCTTCGAAATGATCATGCGCCACGCCCATGACCACGCTGCCGTACATGTCGATGAGGCGGCGGTACGCATCCAATGCAAAACGGCGGTTTGAAGTGATCCGCGCCAGCCCCGCGACCACGCGATCGTTCATGCCCAGATTCAGGATGGTGTCCATCATGCCCGGCATGCTCACGGCCGCGCCGCTGCGCACCGATAACAGCAGCGGCCGCTCCGCGTCGCCGAAGCGTTTGCCGGTTTCGGCCTCCAGCAGCGCGACGTGCCGGCGCAGTTGCGCGCGCAGATCGCGGGGAAATCGTCCGCCGCGGGCGTAAAACTCGGCGCAGGCCCGCGTGCTGATGGTGAAGCCGGGCGGCACCGGCAGTCCGAGCGAGGACATCTCGGCGAGGCCGGCCCCCTTGCCGCCGAGCTCATCGCGCAGGTGACGGCCGCCGTCGACGCGCCTGGCGCCGAAATAAAAAAAAAGCCGTCCGGTTGGATTCATCATCCGTATTATGCCCCACCCGAACGGCCGTTGTTGACTGCGGGGTGTCAATGGCGACATAGTTCGGTAAAAAAAACGACGCGGTTGTTTCATGTCCGAAGACATACTGCCCGATGCCTCCCTCACGGGGCAGGCGCTGCTGTCGCAACCGCTGTGGAACAAGGGCACCGCCTTTTCCGAGCGGGAGCGCGACGAGTTCGGCCTGCACGGCCTGCTGCCGGCGCGGGTGGAAACGCTGGAACAGCAGTTGACGCGCGCCTACGAGGCCTATGCCTCGCGCGTCAGCGATCTCGACAAGCACATTTATCTGCGCCAGTTGCAGGACGCCAACGAGGTGCTGTTCTACCGCCTGCTGGTGGAGCATCTGGAGGAGACCCTGCCCATCATCTACACGCCGGTGGTGGGCGCCGCCTGCCAGCTGTTCAGCCACATCTACCGGCGGCCGCGCGGCCTGTTCATCTCCCATCCCAACCGCCATCGCATCGAGGAGATCCTTGATCATTCGCCGGTGCCGCGGGTGGAGGTAATCGTCGTCACCGACGGCGAGCGCGTGCTGGGCCTGGGCGATCAAGGCGTGGGCGGCATGGCCGTGCCGGTCGGCAAGCTGTCGCTGTACACCGCCTGTGCCGGCATCCATCCGGCGACCACGCTGCCGATCATGCTCGACGCCGGCACGGACAATCCCGATTACCTGCGCGATCCGCTGTACCTCGGCTGGCGGCACGAGCGGATCCGCGGCCGGGACTACGACGACTTCATCGATCTGTTCATCCAGGCGCTGAAGCGGAAGTTTCCCCGCGTGCTGCTGCAATGGGAGGACTTCGCGCGTGACAACGCGGCCCGCCTGCTGGGCCGTTACCGCGATGCCTTGTGCACCTTCAACGATGACATCCAGGGCACCGCCGCGGTCACCGTGGGCGCGCTGCTCGCCGCCACGAGCGCGGTCGGTCAGCGGCTCGCGGATCAGCGCATCGTGGTGGTCGGCGCGGGCTCCGCCGGCTGCGGCATCGCCGAGCAGATCCTGGCGGCGATGGTGAAGCAGGGCCTGCCGGAGCGGGAGGCCCGGCTGAGGTTTTACCTCGTCGACAAGCCCGGCCTGCTGCACGACGGGCTCACCGGCTTCACGCCGGCGCAGCGCCCGTTCGTTCAGCCGCGCGATCGCGTGGCCGGCTGGGACGCGACCCAGACGGGCGCGATCGGGCTCATCGACGTCGTCCGCGGCGCGCGGCCGACCATCCTGCTCGGCGTGAGCGGCCAGCCCGGCCTGTTCAGCGAGCCCATCGTGCGACTGATGGCGGATCATGTCGGGCATCCCATCATCTTCCCGTTGTCCAACCCCACCACGCGCTGCGAAGCCACGCCGGAGGATTTGATCCGGTGGACGGAAGGCCGCGCCGTGATCGCGACCGGCAGCCCGTTCAAGCCGGTGCGGTACGACGGCCGCACCTGCGTCATTTCCCAGTGCAACAACCACTACATGTTCCCGGCGATGGGGCTGGGGATCCTGGCGGTGGGCGCGCGGCGGGTGACGGATGAAATGTTCATGGCGGCCTCGGAGGCGCTGGCGGAATGCGCCGGCGGATTCCGGGGCGGCGGCGCCGGCATCCTGCCGCCGCTGTCGCAGATCCGCGCCGTCGCCAGGCGGATTGCGGTGGCCGTCGCCGCGCAGGCCATCCGCCAGGGGCTGGCGGCCCGCCCGCCGGCCGGCGATTTGGAGCAGATCGTCGAGGCGCGGATGTGGACGCCCCGTTATCTGCCGTTGCGCCCCAGGCCGGCCGCCCCCGGCACCTGATTCAACCGCATCCGCCGGCGCGCCGCCCACATCGACGGGTGGGCGCGGCGGGTTGGAAATCCTTTATATTTTAATGACCTGTTTCATGATCCCGAGGCAGGTCCCTGCCATAACCCTCCTCACACACATCCGCTTTCTCACCTATAATTCATTGATTGCGGAAGTAATTCACAGAAAAGCCGGGAATGCATAACTTATCCTTAAACAATTGCCGGCCATGAGCTTCCCTCCCACGATGAAAAAGTCATCGACGAATCCCGCCAAACACGGCGTGACGGTCCTCAACCGCGCGCGGCGGGAGCACGACTCGGCGCTGTTCCGGCTGTCGGTGGAGCGGGCCTTTGACGCCATCTTTTGGATCAACCGCCGCGGCGGATTCGTTTACGTCAATGAGGCGGCCTGCCGCCTGCTCGGTTACAGCCGCGATGAACTGATGCGGCTGTCGCTGTGGGACATCGACCCGGACTATCCCAGGGCGCGGTGGGACAACCGCTGGGAGGAATACGAACGCACGGGGGAGGATTCCCTCGAGCGTATTGAAAGCCGCCAGCGCCGGAAAGACGGCGGCGAGATTCCCGTGGAGATTTTCTGCCAGTTCGTCACGACGGCCGGCGAGGTTTTGCATATCGCACAGGTCCGCGACGTCAGCGAGCGCAGGCGGGCGCATGTGGCCCTCAATCGCACGCTGCGCGCCTACCGTGTGCTGAGCAGTTGCAACGAGGTGTTGACCCAGGCCGTCGATGAGCGGCAACTGCTGGAGGAGGTCTGCCGCATCGCGGTGGAGGAGGGCCATTACCGCTTCACCTGGGTCGGTTATCCGCAGCATGACGCCATCAAAACCGTGCTGCCGGTGGCGAAGGCCGGCCATGAGGCCGGCTATCTCGATAATCTCATCACCTGGAATGAAAATGATGTCCGCGGCCAGGGTCCCATAGGCCGGGTCATGCGCACAAAACAGAAGGTGGTGGTGCGCAATTTCCTCAAGGACCCCACGCTCAAGCCCTGGCATGAAGCGGCCCGGGAACGGGGCTATGCCTCGGGTCTCGCCTTGCCGCTGGTTCACAACGGCGAGCTTTTTGGCGCCATCATGATGTATTCCGGAGAGGAGGACGCCTTCGACGTCGCCGAAGTCGAGCTGCTCGAGGAACTGGCCGCCAACCTGGCGGTGGGGGTGCATCTCATCCGCAATTCGGAGGCGCTCAAGGCAAGCGAGGCCCGGTTCAGAAGCGCGTTTGAAAATACGGCGGTGGGCATGATGTTGCTGGACGCCGCCGGCCGGTTTCAGCGCGCCAACCAGGCGTTCTGCCGGCTGGTGGGTTACTCCGAGGATGAATTGCGCGCCAGGACCTTCCTTGAGATCACCCACCCCGATGACGTGGAGAAGAACCTGCCGGCGGTCGAACAGCTGATGGCGGGGGAAATAGAATCCTTTTTCGTCGAGAAACGCTATGTGCACAAGCGGGGGCACCCGGTGTGGGTCCACGCCAGCGTCACCGTGGTGCGCGACGCCGCCGGCAGGCCATGCGGCTTCATCGCCCAGTCACAGGACATCACCGGGCGCCGGCGCGCCGTCGAGGAACTTGAACGGACCGTTTCACTGCTTCAAGCCACCCTGGAAGCCACCACCGACGGCATTCTGGTGGTGAATCGGGAGGGCCGCATCCTCAGCTTCAACCGGCAGTTTGTGGAGATGTGGCGGATCCCCGACGACGTCATGGCCTCGCGCGATGACAACCGGGCACTGGCGTTTGTACTCGATCAATTGCAGGAGCCCGGGCGGTTCCTGAGGAAGGTGCGGGCGCTCAACAGCCAGTCGGAGGCCGTGAGTTTTGACGTTATCAAATTCAAGGATGGCAGAATATACGAACGCTACTCGCAGCCGCAGAAAATCAAGGACCGGACCGTGGGCAGGGTCTGGAGCTTCCGTGACGTCACCGAGCGCCGGCGGATGGAGGAGGCGGTGCGCCGCAACGAGGAACGGCTGCGGGAGGCCGTCCGCGTCGCCCACATCGGCATCTTCGATCACGACCACGTCAACGGCACCATCTACTGGTCGCCGGAGCACCGCCGGATCTACGGCTGGGATGCGGAGGAGCCGGTGACCACGGAGAAATTCATGGAGCATGTGCCGCCGGAGGATCGCCCCGGAATCACCGAGGCGCTGGCGCGCAGCATGGATCCCGCCGGCGACGGCATCTGCGATCTGGAATTCCGCATGATTGATCGCAACGGGGTCATGCACTGGCTCGCCACCCGATCGCGCACCTACTTCGAGGAGGGGGACGGCGTGCGCCGCTGGGCCCGCACCGTCGGCGCCGTCGTGGACATCACCGGACGCAAGCAGGCCGAGGAGGCGCTGCGCGAGAGCGAGGAGCGGTTCCGGCTGGCGATGCGGTATTCGGCCATCGGCATGGCGATCGTGGCCCTGGACGGCCGCTTTCTCGACGTCAACCGCGCGCTGTGCCAGATGGTGGGCTACACCCGCGAGGAGCTCCTCGCCAGGGACTTCCAGTCCATCACCCACCCCGATGACCTGGCCGCCGATCTGGCCCATGCCCGTGATCTGCTCGATCGCAAGATTGAAAGCTATCAGATGGAGAAGCGCTACTTTCACAAGAACGGGGGCGTGGTTTGGATACAGCTCAACGGCTCGCTGATCCTGCATGCCGATGGGACGCCGCATCACTTCATCGCCCAGATTCAGGACATCAGCGAGCGCAAGGAGGCGGATGAAAGGATCACGCGGTACATGAAGCACATGCGGGCCTTGTCCGCGCGCCTCATCGCCGTCCGCGAGGAGGAGCGCCGCGCCCTGGCGCAGGAGCTGCACGACGAGATCGGCCAGAACCTGACGGCGGCGAAAATTCACCTGCACGCCATGGAGCAGACTTGCCGGAATTGCAATGTCCCCCATGTTGAGAATTTGCATGAGGCCCTGCTGGCCGTCACCAAGACCCTGGAGCAGGTGCGCAGCCTGTCCCTCGATTTGCGCCCGCTGCAGCTCGATGATCTGGGACTGCCGGTGGCGCTGCGCTCGCTGCTCTCGCGCGACGCGGAGGCGGGCGGCTGGACGGCGCATTTCGACGAGAACCTCGATCCCGCGCGCCTGGCGCCGGCGCTCGAGCTTTCGTGTTACCGCGTGGCGCAGGAGGCGCTCACCAACATCCTGCGCCACTCCGGCGCCACCGAGGTATGGCTGTCGCTGCGGCTGGAGGGGGACCTGCTGCGCCTCATCATCCGGGACAACGGCCGTGGATTCGACCTCGCCGCCGCCCGCGACGCGGCGGGCAGCAGGAGCCTGGGATTGATTGGAATGAGGGAGCGGGTGGAGAACGCCAACGGCCGGATCGAGATTCGTACAAGGCCGGGCGCGGGCGCCGAGGTGGAGGCGGTCTTCCCTTTGACGGCGGCCGATGAACGGGAAGCGCCGGGCGCGGAGAGTCGCGGGTGAGCGCGCTGCGCGTCTTGCTCGCCGACGATCACGCGCTGGTCCGCTCCGGACTCCGCCTGCTGCTGCAATCGATCATCGGCGTGGAGGTCGTGGCCGAGGCCGAGAGCGGCGGGCAGGCGCTGGAGTGCATCGAAAGGCTGCGGCCGGACATCGCGCTCATGGACATTTCCATGCCGGGTTGCAGCGGCATCGAAACCGCCGCCGACATCAAGGCGCGTTTCCCGGAGACCCGCGTCGTGATTCTGTCGATGCACGCCGGCGAGGAATACGTCTCGCAGGCCCTGCGCAGCGGCGCATCGGGCTACCTGCTCAAGGACGCGTCGCCGATGGAACTGGATCTCGCCCTGCGGGCCGTGGCGCGCGGCGAAATTTATCTCAGTCCCAGGGTGTCGGAGGTCGTGGTCGAAAAGTACGTGCGATCGGAGGACGGCGGGCGGGACCGGCTGGATGCGCTGACGCCGCGCCAGCGCGAGATTCTGCGGTTGATCGCCGAGGGCCGGAGCACCAAGCAGATCGCGGCGCAACTCGGCGTGAGCGTCAAGACCGTGGAAACCCACCGCGCCCTGCTCATGGAGCGGCTGAACATCCACGACCTTGCCGGGCTGGTCCGTTTCGCCGTGCGCGCCGGCCTGGTGCCGCTGGAGTCATAGGGCCTTCCCCGGCGCCATGCCGGGGCATGAAATCCATCCACCGCCGGGGCCCGGAGGGCATCGGGGGGTGATGGGAACACGTTCTTCCAGCAGGTTGCTGAAAAACCCGTTTTTCAATCGCGCCAAGCGATTGAAAAATGAAGCAAAGCAAAAAGCGCGCTTTTTGCTTTGCGTGGCTGAAAAAGCCCTGCACGGACTTTTTCGGCATCCTGCTAGGGTTTTTGGCAGCCCGTCCTTCCGTTTCTCCCGATTTCCCCGCGCGACGCTTTGGCGGACAGTCTTCCTCCGAGGCCGCTTGAGGGGTGAAGACCATTCGCGTCCTGCTCGTCGATGACAACCCTGCCTTCAGCAGGGCCGCCAGGAATTTTTTGATCAGCCAGCCGTATCTGGAAGTGGTGGGCTGCGCCGCATCCGGCGCCGAGGCCATGGATCTGACGGCCGCCCTGAAGCCGGATTTGATCCTGATGGACGTGGTCATGCCCGGGATGAGCGGCCTGGAGGCGACCCGCCGGATCAAACGGGACGCCGGCGCGCCGAAGATCATCATGCTGACCCTGCACACGGCGGTCGAATACCGCGCCAGCGCCACCGCCGCGGGGGCCGACGGCTTCATCACCAAGGACAACCTGGTGGCCGATCTGCCGCCGCTCATCCATTCCCTGTTCGCCGGCCCGGAACAAACGCCCGGGCCACCTGATTGACGGCCGCCATGGACGCTTCGACCGCACTTGTCGTTTTCATCCTCGATGGCCAGCGGTACGCGTTGCATCTGTCCGCGGTCGAGCGGGTCATCCGCGCCGTTGAGATCACGCGCCTGCCGGAGGCGCCGGACATCGTCGCCGGTGTGATCAACCTGCGCGGGCGGGTCATCCCCGTTGTCGACGTCCGCCGGCGGTTCCACCTCCCGCGACGCGAAACGACGCCGGCCGATCAGTTCATCATCGCCCGCACGGCGAGGCGCCCGGTGGCGGCGCCCGTCGATGCCGTGGACGGCGTCGTTGAATACGACCAAGGCATGCGGGTGCCGCCGGGGGAGATCGTTCCCGGCATCCAGTACGTGGACGGCGTGGTCAAGCTGAGGGACGGAATGGTGCTGATCCACGATCTCGACAGGTTCCTTTCCCTGGAGGAGCGGCGCTCCCTGGAGCGGGCGATGGCGGAGGCCTGAAATGAACACGATGTCTGCCGCGATTCCCGAACCCCTGCTCTCCGGTTTGAGCGATTTTCTCGCCCGCAGGACCGGCATTCATTTTCCCAGGGAGCGCTGGAGCGATCTGGATCGCGGAATCAAGGCCGCGACGCGCGAACTGGGCCTCGGAGACGCGCAGGCGTGCGTCCAGCGGTTCTTGTCCGCGCCGCCGACGAAGGCGGAACTGGAGATTCTGGTCAGCCATTTCACCGTGGGCGAGACTTACTTTTTCCGTGAACCCCGGACCTTTGAAATCATCGAGACCCGCGTGCTTCCCGACTTGATTCGTTCCCGCCGGGGAGGAAACCGGAGCCTGCGGATCTGGAGCGCGGGCTGCGCCACGGGCGAGGAGCCCTACTCCATCGCGATCCTGCTGCACAAGCTGATACCCGATCCCGACGACTGGAACATCACCATCCTGGCGACGGACATCAATCCGCGGTTTTTACGGAAGGCCGCCAACGGCGTGTACAACGAATGGTCGTTCCGCAACGTGCCGTCCTGGATCAGGGAGAAATATTTCGAGGCCGTCGGGCAGGACCGCCGCCGGATCCTTCCGGAAATCCGGCGCATGGTGAATTTTTCCTATCTCAATCTCGTCGAGGACGTGTATCCGGCCCTGCTGAATGGAACCAACGCGATGGATTTGATCTTCTGCCGCAACGTGCTCATGTATTTCCGCCCGCAATCCGCGCAGCGGGTCATCGAAGGACTGCATCATTCGCTGGTGGAGGGGGGATGGCTGGTCGTCAGTCCCGTGGAAACCTCGCATGTTCTTTTTTCCGCGTACACGTCGGTCGGTTTTGGCGGCGTGACCCTGTACGCCAAGCCAAGGATGTTCGCGCGAAGCATGGCGGATTTCGAGCCGGCGCCTGAATCCCTGCTCCCGAAGCTCGAGCTCCCAAAGCTCGAGGTCGGGCCGCCCGGGGCCGTCGCGCCGGAGCCCGAAACCGCGATTGCTCATGGCGCAACCGCCGTTCCGCAACCGCCGACGATGGCGCAGCCGCCGGCGGCTCCGCCGTCGGAAGCCGGCTGGTATGACGAAACACTGATGCTGCACCGGAACGGCCACGACGCGGAGGCCGCGAGGAGGGCGGCGGAAAGGCTGGCCGGGAACGCGGATGACGTCCGCGCCATGGAACTGATGGCGCGCATGCTGGCGGATCAGGGCCGGCTGGCGGAGGCGGCGGAGTGGTGCGAGAGGATCGTCGCGCATGACAGGCTCGACGCGGGGCACCATTACCTGCGCGCGATGATCGATCAGGAGCGCGGCCGGTTCACCGAGGCCGTCGCGTCGCTCAAGCGGGTGCTTTATCTGGACCCCGACTTCGTGCTCGCCCATTTCGCGCTGGGGAACCTGGCCCGCGCGCAGGGCGGCCGCCGCGAATCCGGGAGGCATTTCGGCAATGCGCTCGCGCTGCTGGGCGCGCTGGGACCGGAGGAGATCCTGCCGCACTCCGAGGGGCTGACCGCCGGCAGGCTCAAGGAGATCATCCAGTCCACGACGTTCCGCGAAACCGCGGCCTGAGAATGGGAGGGGGACATGGCTGTCGATTGGAACGCAATCCGCGACCGGCTGAAGGCCGCGGCCGACGCGCTTGAGCGGGGCGTGGCGCCGTCCCGCGAAGAGGCCGCGGAGATCCTCAAGGCGCGCGCGCGGGCACTGGCGGAGGAGGAGGCGGGGACCGGCGCCGCGGACGGCGGCTCCATCGAAATTCTGGAGTTCCGGCTGGCGTTCGAGAACTACGGCATCGCCTCGTCCCATGTGCGCGAAGTCTGTCCGTTGAAGGCGTTCACGCCGCTGCCGGGCGTGCCGCCGTTCGTGCTGGGCATCGTCAACGTCCGCGGCCGGATTTTCTCAGTGATCGATCTCAAGAGGTTCTTTGAGCTTCCCGACAAGGGCCTGGGCGATCTCAACAAGGTCATCATCCTCGGCGATTCCATGCTCGAGTTCGGCATTCTTGCCGATGAAATTGCCGGCGTTCGCCCGATCCGGAGCGGTGAGATTCAACCCCCGCTGCCGACCCTGACCGGAACGCGGCAGAAATACCTGAAGGGGGTGGGCCGCGATCAGCTCGTGATGCTGGATGCGGAAAAATTGCTGGCCGACCGCGATCTCATCGTGCACCAGGAATCGGCCGCCTGAGACGTCAAAAAGGAGGGAGGCACCATGAAGTGGTCCATCGGAACGAAAATCGGCGGGGGATTCACGCTGGCGTTGGTGATGCTGGTCATCATCGGCATGGCCTCCTATCGGAGCGCCACCGGCTTCCTGGAGGCCGCCGAGTTGAGATCTCACACCTATGTCGTGCTCGGGGAGCTGCGAAATTTGCTCTCCGCGCTTCAAGACGCGGAGACCGGCCAGCGCGGCTACCTCCTCACCGGGCAGGAAAGCTACCTGGAACCCTACAACGCGGCGGTGGGGACGGCCGGACAGTTCATCGATGAGTTGCGCCGGTTGACGGCGGACAACCCCAACCAGCAGCACCGGCTCGACGCCCTCCAGCCGCTGGTGACGGACAAGATGAGCGAACTCAGGCTGACGATAGACTTGCGCAGGAACAAGGGATTCGAAGCCGCCCTGGAGGCCGTCCAGTCCGGCAAGGGGAAGCAGGCCATGGACGACATCCGCAGGCTGATCACGCAGATGGAAAAGGACGAAGACGACCTGCTCAAGGCGCGCGACGAGCGCCTGAACGCCGATGCGCAAAAAATGATTTCCATCATCACGTTCGGAATCCCCGCCGCCTTCGTTCTTCTGGCCGTCGCCGGCCTCTGGATCACGCGCGACATCGTCGTTCCGCTCAAGGCGATCACCGCGGCGTCCGTGCGGATCGCCGCCGGAGACCTGCCTCAAGAATTCACCTCCGGCGGCCGCCAAGACGAGGTCGGGGTGCTGGCGCGGGCGTTCGCCGCCATGACCCGATCGCTGCGGGAAATGGCCGGCGTGGCGGGGCAGATCGCGGCCGGCAATCTTCGCGCGCAGGTCAAACCGCAGTCGGAGAGGGATGTTCTGGGCAACGCCTTCGCCACGATGGTGGCCAAACTCCGCCGCACGATCAGCGAGTTGACGGAAGGCGTCGGCGTGCTCGGTTCCGCGGCGGGCGAGATCGTGGCGACGACGGCGCAGGTGGCGAGCGGGGCGGCGGAGACGGCCACGGCGGTGACGGAGACCACGACCACGGTGGAGGAAGTGAAGAAGACGGCGCAGCTCTCCAGCGAGAAGGCGCTGTACGTGTCGGACACGGCGCAGAAGGCGGCACAGGTGTCGCAGGGTGGCCGGCGGGCGGTGGAGCAGTCGATTGAGGGCATCAACGCGGTGCGGCGGCAGATGGAGGCGATTGCGCAGAGCATCGTGAAGCTCTCCGAGCAGGGTCAGGCGATAGGCGAGATCATCGCCACGGTGAATGATCTGGCCGAGCAGTCGAACCTGCTGGCGGTGAACGCGGCGATTGAGGCCTCGAAGGCGGGGGAGCAGGGCAAGGGCTTCACGGTGGTGGCGCAGGAGATCAAGAGCCTGGCGGAGCAATCCAAGCAGGCCACGATGCAGGTGCGAGGGATTTTGGGCGACATCCAGAAGGCGACGACGGCGGCGGTGCTGGCGGCGGAGCAGGGCAGCAAGGCGGTGGAGGCGGGGGTGAAGCAGTCCACGGAGTCGGGCGAGGCGATCCGGGCGCTGTCGCAGAGCATCGTGGAGGCGGCGCAGGCGGCGTCGCAGATAGCGGCTTCGAGCCACCAGCAGCAGGTGGGGATGGACCAGGTGGCGCTGGCGATGGACAACATCCGGCAGGCGAGCGCGCAGAACGCGGCCGGCACCAAGCAGGCGGAGGCCGCCGCCCACAATCTCAACGAACTGGGGCGCAGGCTCAGGGACGTCGTCGATCAATACCGGCTGTGAGAAACGGCGGACAACATGGCCAGAAAGGACGATGACCTCCTGAAGCAGCTGCTGGCGACCTTCGCGGTGGAGGCCGAGGAGCATCTCGGCGCGATCTCGACGGGACTGCTGGAACTGGAGAAGGCGCCCGCCGGGGGCAGGCGCCGGGAGCTCATCGAAACCATTTTCCGTGAAGTCCACAGCCTCAAGGGCGCGGCGCGCGTCGTCAATCTGGCCAACGTCGTGGCGTTGTGCCAGCCCCTGGAGGAGGTGTTCGCGGCGTTGAAGCGCGCCGACATCGCGCTCGCCCGCGAACTGTTCGATCTGCTGCACGAGGCCGTCGGCGACTTGAAAAAACTGCTGGCGGGGAACGGCGCGGCGGCCGCGGGCCCCGCGCCGGCGTTGATTCGGCGCCTTGAGGCCGCGGCCGGCGGCGGTCCGGCCCCGGCCGAATCCGCACGGCGGCGTGATGTCGGACGATCATCGAAGGCGCGTGGGACGGCCGCCGCCGCGCAGCCCCGGGCGCCAGCGCAGGCCGCCGCGCCTCAAGCAGCGGCGGTGGCACCCAGGGCGGCGGCGGATACGATCAGGGTCGCGAGCTGGAAACTCGATTCCCTATTCCGGCAGGCCGAGGAGATGGTGTCCGCGAGGCTTGCCCTGGAGCAGCGCGTGGCCGAACTGCGGGAAATCTCCGGCGCGTTTCTGGCGCACCAAAGGGAACTGGAGAACGTGCGGGCGCAACTGCCGGCGGAGACGGCGGCCGGCCCCGATCGCCCGCCGGGCCGCTGGAGAAACGGTCATGACGTCACGGCGGCCGGGGATCCCGTCGATGCGCAGATTTCCGGCGCCCGCTCGCTGGCGCACCGGCTGGAGGCGCTGGCGGCCGCCGCCGCGCGTGACAACCGCGCACTGGGCAAGATGGTGGACGGCCTGCTCGATGAGGCAAGGCATCTGCTCATGCTTCCCGTGTCGGTCCTCATGGAGCCGCTGCACAAGCTGGTGAGGGACCTGGCGCGGGAACAGGGCAAGGAGGTGGTTCTGACCGTCGAGGGCGCCGACATCGAGATTGACCGGCGCATCCAGGAGGCGATGAAGGACCCGCTGATACACCTGTTGCGCAACTGCATCGACCACGGCATCGAAACGGCGGCGGAGCGGCGGCGGCGGCGGAAGCCGGCGGCGGGGACCCTCACCGTCACCATCGCGCAGAAAACCACCGGCCGGGCGGAAATCACGGTGTCCGACGACGGGCGCGGCATCGATCCGGCGAAGGTGCTGGCGGCGGCGCGCAAGCTGGACATCGTCTCCGCGGAAGAGGCCCAAAAGTTGAGTGAACGGGAAATCCTGGCGCTGGTTTTCCGATCGGGGCTGTCAACGAGCCCCATCGTCACGGACATTTCCGGCCGCGGACTGGGTTTGAGCATCGTGCAGGAAAAGGTCGAGAATCTCGGCGGCGGCATGACCGTCGAATCGCGCAACGGCCGCGGAACGTCGTTTCGCATCACCCTGCCGTTGATGCTCGCGGCCTACCGCGGGGTGATGGTGCACGCCGGCGATCAGCGGTTCATCCTGCCCGCGGTCAACGTGGAGCGCGTGGCCAGGGTGGGACGCGAGGACATCAGGACGGTGGAGAACAAGGCCACCCTCCGCCTCGGCGGACAGGTGTTGTCGCTGGTGCATCTGCGCGACGCGCTGGGACTCCCGGCGACGCGCGGGGAGGGATCTCCCGCCTTCCAGCCGGTGGTGGTGCTCGCGCAGGGCGGGGAACGCATCGCCTTCGCCGTGGACGAAATCCGGCAGGAGCAGGAGGTGGTGCTGAAGGGGCTGGGCGCGCAGCTGTCGCGGGTGCGGAACATCGCCGGCGCCACCCTCGTCGGCGCGGGGACGCCGGTGCCGGTCCTCAACGTCGCCGACTTGATGAAATCCGCGGTCGAGGCCGGGACCGTCCCGACTGCGGCGGGCATGGCAGCCGCCGGCGCGGAAGAAGCCGCGTCCATCCTGGTGGTCGAAGACTCGATCACCGCGCGCGCGCTGCTCAAGAACATCCTGGAGACCGCGGGCTACCGGGTGAAAACCGCGGTCGACGGCGTGGATGCATTGACGACCCTCAAGGTCGAGAAATTCGATCTGGTGGTGTCGGACGTGGAGATGCCGAGAATGAACGGCTTCGACCTGACGGCGAAAATCCGCGCGGAAAAGACGCTGGCCGATCTGCCGGTGGTGCTGGTCACCGCGCTGGCCTCGCGCGAGGACCGCGAGCGCGGCATCGATGCCGGCGCCAACGCCTACATTGTCAAGAGCAGCTTCGATCAGGGCGGACTCCTCGACATCGTCCGCAGGCTGGTGTGACCGTGACCGGGACCCCGATCAAGGTGCTGATCGCGGAGGATTCGCCCACGGCGCGCGCGCTGCTGATGCATCTCATCGACTCGAGCCCCGGCATGCGCGTGCTCGCCGCCGTCGGCGACGGCGAGCAGGCGGTGGAGGCCGCCGGCCGCCTGCATCCCGACGTGGTGCTGATGGACGTGCACATGCCGAGGCTGGACGGCTTTGAAGCGGTGCGGCGGATCATGCAGTCGCAGCCCGTGCCGATCGTCATGGTCAGCGGGACGCTGACCGATCAGGTCGCGGCGACCTTTTGCGCCATCGACGCCGGGGCGCTGGCGTTCCTGCCGCATCCTCCGGGCCCGGGCCATCCTGATCATGCCGCGGACGCCGCGGAGCTGGTGAACACGGTGAGGCTCATGTCCGAGGTGCGCGTGATCCGGCGCTGGGCGAAGGCCGACCGGCCGCCGGTGATCGAAACGCCGCCGGCGCGAAAAGGGACGCGGCGCGTCGCGGCCGAATGCGAGCTGGTGGCCATCGGCGCCTCCACCGGCGGCCCGCCGGTGCTGCGCGCCATTCTGTCGGCGCTGCCGCGCAACTTTCCCGCGCCCATCCTGGTGGTCCAGCACATCGCCACCGGCTTCGTGCACGGCCTCGCCGAGTGGCTGGCGAGCTCGTGCAGCCTGCCGATCCGCGTGCCCGCACACGGCGATCGGCTGATGGGCGGGGCGGTGTACCTCGCGCCGGACGGCGCGCACCTGGGCGTGGACGGGAGCCGCTGCGTCATGTTGAGCAACGCCCCGCCCGAGCACGGCCTGCGTCCCTCCGTTTCATTTCTGTTCCGTTCGGTGGCCGGGGTCTACGGGCCGCGGGCGGTCGGCGTGCTGCTGACCGGCATGGGCAGGGACGGCGCCCAGGAATTGAAGCTGATGCGGGAGCGGGGCGCGGTCACCATCGCCCAGGACGAGGAGAGTTCCGTCATTCACGGCATGCCCGCCGAGGCCATCAGGCTCGACGCCGCGCATATCGTGCTCTCCCCCGACGGCATCGCGGCGGAACTGGCCGCCGCGGCCGATGCGAAACCGCAAACTTGAGGGTGGAAAACCATGAGCGCTGACAAAGGCCGCACCGCCGGCGTGAAAATCCTCATCGTCGAGGACAGTCCGACGCAAGCGGCGCAGTTGCGGAGCCTCCTTGAATCGCACGGTTACGCCGTCACGGCCGCCGCCAACGGCCGGGAGGCATTGGCGTCCGCGCGCCGGCGCAAGCCGACGCTGATCGTCAGCGACGTGGTGATGCCCGAAATGGACGGTTACGCCCTGTGCCGCGCGGTCAAGTCGGACGCCAGGCTGAAGAACGTCCTGGTCATCCTGATGACCACGCTGTCCGACCCGCTGGACATCATCCGCGGCCTGGAGTGCGGGGCCGACAATTTCATCCACAAGCCGTATGACGAAAACGAGCTGCTGTCCCGCATCGACTACCTGACGATGAACCTTGAATTGCGCAAGAGCCAGAAGATGCAACTCGGCGTGGAGGTCAATCTCGGCGGCAGGAAACATTTCATCACCTCGGAGCGGCAGCAGATCCTGGACCTGCTGATCTCGACCTATGAGCAGGCGGTGCGGCTCAACCGCAGGCTGGATCAGCGCGATCAGGACCTGCTGCATACCAACCGGGTTTTGAAGGGACTGTTCCGCGTCGCCGAGGGGCTCAACCAGGCGGTCAGCGAAAAGGAGGTGGGCCAAATCGCGCTGGAGCGGGCCATGGATCTGCCGGGCGTGCAGGCCGGCTGGATCTCGCTGCGCGAGGGGGAGACCGGTTTCCGGCTCCTGGCCGCGCACAATCTGCCGCCCGCGCTTGAGTCCCCCGGCGCCATGGACGGCGACTGCCTGTGCCGCCGCCGGCTGCTCAGCGGCGAACTCGACTCCGTCACCAACATTCTCGAATGCGAACGGCTGGCCAGGGCCAGCGGCGACAAGCGCGGACTGCGCTGCCATGCCAGCGTGCCGCTGTGGCTCGGCGATCGGGTGCTCGGCGTGATGAACCTGGTCGGCGCGGACCTGGGCCCCTTCGACGACGCCGATCTGGAGGTCGCTTACGGCATCGGCAACAGCGTGGCGGTGGCGCTGGAGCGGGCCAGGCTCCACCAGGACCTCGAGAAACTGGTGGCGGAATTGCAGGCTGCCAAGGAGCGGGCCGAATCGGCGGACCGGCTGAAGAGCGAGTTTCTCGCCAACATGTCGCACGAGCTGCGCACGCCGCTGAACGCCATCATCGGCTTCTCCGAGCTGATGCACGAGGGCAAGGTCGGCGAGGTCTCGGCGGAGCAGAAGGAATACCTGGGCGACATCCTCACCAGCGGGCTGCACCTGCTGCAACTCATCAACGACGTGCTGGACCTGGCCAAGGTCGAGGCCGGCAGGATGGAATTCCACCCCGAGCCGGTCGACCTCGCCGCCGTCATCAACGAGGTGCACACCGTCCTGCGCACGCTCATGTTGAAGAAGCACATCAAGGCGGAGGTGACGGTGGACGATGCATTGACGGGGATCACCGCGGACCCCGCCAAGCTCAAGCAGGTGCTCTACAACTATCTTTCCAACGCGATCAAGTTTTCGCCGGACAACGGCCGGGTGGCCGTGCGCGCCCTGCCGGAAGGCGCGGATCGCTACCGCATCGAGGTCGAGGACTTTGGTGTGGGCATTCGCGAGGAGGATCTGCCGCGGCTGTTTCGCGAGTTCCAGCAGATTGACTCAGGCATGGCCAAGAAATCCCAGGGCACCGGCCTGGGGCTGGCGCTCACCAAACGCATGGTCGAGGCGCAGGGCGGCGGGGTGGGCGTGCGCAGCCGCTATGGCCGGGGCAGCGTGTTTTACGCCGTATTGCCGCGGCGGGGGCTGGCCATCCATGAAGACGAGTCGCGGCCGGCGCGGCAACCGCCGGAGATCACGCCACGGCTGCTGGTGATCGACGACAACCAGGAGGACCTGGCGTGGCTCACGCGCACGCTGGAGGAGAGCGGCTATCGCACCGACGCGGTGATGAACGGCACCGAGGCGGTGGCCCGCTGCAGCAAGACGCGTTACGACGCCGTCGTGCTCGACCTGCTGCTGCCCGACATCAGCGGCTGGCAGGTGCTGAAGGCGGTGCAGGAGGCGGGCCCCAACCGCGAGACGCCGGTCATTACCATCTCGATATTGAGCAACGTGGCGAGGGCGCGCGCGGAGGTGAAGGCGTTCCTGACCAAGCCGGTCACCCGTGAAATGCTGGCCCAGGCCCTGGACCAGGCCGGTGTCCGGGGGGGCGGGGCCGGCAACCGCGTCCTGGTGGTGGACGACGACGGCAGGGCCTTGAAGCTCGCCGAGAACATGCTGACCGACCTCGGCTATCGCGTGCTGACCGCCGCCGGCGGCAGACAGGGTCTTGCGGCGCTCAAGCGGGAGGCGCCCGACGCCGTGCTGCTGGACCTGTTGATGGCGGAAATGAGCGGGTTTGAGTTCCTGGAACAGGCCAACAAATCGGAGGACTGTCCGTACACGCCGGTGGTGGTGTGGACCATCAGCCGCAACCTGACGCCGGCCCAGCAACGGCGGTTGCGTCCCCAGCCTCACGCGCACGCGATCGTCAATATCAGCGATCCCCAGGGAATCATCTCGTTGTTGGAATCCCTGCGCCGGCTGGCGCCGTTGCGGCGTCCGGACGAGCATGTGGAGCGGAAGGCATGAGCCGGGGGCCGTTGCTGGTCGTCGATGACAATCTGGTGAATCTGAAACTCATCAAGGCGGTGCTGGCCGGCGAGGGTTACGAGGTGCATACCGCCACGGACGCCGGCGAGGCGCTCGCGGCGCTCAAGACCCTCCATCCGCGCCTCATCCTCATGGACATCCAGCTTCCCGGCATGGACGGCCTGGCGCTGACCCGGCAGTTGAAATCCAGCCCCGACACGCGGGACATTATCATCGTCGCGCTGACGGCCTACGCCATGAAGGGCGACGACGAACGGGCCTACGCCTGCGGCTGCAGCGGCTACATCACCAAGCCGATCGACGTCCGGAATTTCGCCGCCGAGATAGCAAAATATCTGCAATCCACCTGACAGGGAGGTTTGACATGATACGGAAGCGCATCAGCAAGGATTCCGACGCGGGAACGACGGCACCCCCCGCCATTCTGGTGATCGAGGACAATCCCATCACGCGCAAACTCGTGCAGGTCACGCTGCGCAAGGAGGGCTACGAGGTGATTGCCGTGGCGGACGGCAAATCCGCGCTGGAGGAGGCGGCGCGGCGGATGCCCGCCCTGATCCTGCTGGACTTGAAACTGCCCGACATCGACGGCATCGATCTGCTCGGCAAGCTGCGCGCCCTGCGCGGCGGCGAAGGCATTCCGATCCTCGCCTTCACCGGATTCGTCACCAAGGTGGAGGAGGGGATCGTCGCCAATGCCGGCTTCACGGATTTCCTGATCAAGCCGGTGGAACCCTCGCAGCTCGTCGCCGCCATCCGCACCTATCTCCTGCCCGCGGACGCGCGCAGCGAAAAAGCCGGCGGCGGACGCCGGCTGCTGCTGGTGGACGATGATCCCATTCAACTCAAATATTCGCGTCTGCAATTCACCAACGCCGGCTTCAACGTGACCGCCGTGCGCAGCGGCCGGGATGCGCTCGATCGCGCCCGCAAACAGCCGCCGGACGTCATCGTCAGCGACGTGCTGATGCCCGGCATGGACGGATTCCAGCTTTGCTACGCCGTGCGACGGGATCCCGGGCTGCGCGGCGTGCCGGTGGTGCTGATAAGCGCCAACTATCTTGAGGAGGCGGATCGCGGGCTGGCGGAGCGCATTGGCGCCAGCGCCTATGTGTACCGCGGCGCGGGCATGAAGGAGATGCTGGAGGCGGTCGTGCGGGCCCTGTCGCGCGAGGCGCCGGCCGCGACGCTGCAAAACGACGAGGAATTCGAACGCGAGCGGCGCGCGCGCATCGTCTGGCAGCTGGACCGCCTGATGAATCTGCGCCTGGGCGCGCAACAGCGCAGCTACACCCAGGTGGCGATCCTGAATGAACTGAGCCTCATCTCGGAGGCGCTGGTGCAGCGCCGCGACGCGAGCGCTGCGCTGAAGGGGATCCTGGCGCATTGCCTGGACGGGGCCGGCCTGTCGAGGGGGGTGCTGTATCTGGCCGACGATCAAGGGCGGCCGCAATTGCTGGTGCAGTACGGCTGCGACAACCTGCTCGGCGCGGCGAAGAACCTGTTCGGCCAGCCCGAACTTTTCGCCACCCTCCTTAAAGCCGAATATCCGGTGCAGTTGCCCTCGGCCGCCGTGCCGGAGCAGGCGGGCCGGGCGTTGCTGGCCGCGATGGAGGCCGAGTCGGTGCTGATCATCCCCATACCCAGGACCTCCGGCGGCCGGGGATTGCTCGCCCTTTTTTCGGCGAGCCGCAACCTGGTGGATGAGGACTGGGTGGCGTTCGGCCGCAGCCTCGCCGCGCAGATCGGCCAGACCATCGCCCTGTCGCAGGCCATCCTCAAGCTGGTGAAATCCGAGCAGGAATTGCGACGCTACGCCGAGATCGTCGACACCACCACCGACATGCTGGCTATCCGGGACACCCACAACCGTTACGTGGTGGTCAACGATGAATTCTGCAAATACCTCGGCCGCGCCCGCGGGCAGATCATCGGCCACACGCCCGCTGAATTTTTCCACCCCGACCAGTACGACGAAATCGTCAGGCCGAGCGCCGAACGCTGTCTTCAGGGCGAAACCGTCAAGGTGGACGCCTGGATTGATTATCCCGGCGCGGGGCGGCGCTACGTCAATCTGCATTATCACCCGTTTCGCGACGCCGCCGGGCGCGTCACCGGCGTGCTGGTGGCCGCCCGCGACATCACCGACCGCAAGCGCCAGGAGGATGAACTCAACTACATCAACCGGGCGTTGAAGGCCATGAGCGCCTGCAACGCGGTGGTGGTGAGGAGCGTGAACGAGCATGGATTTCTCTCCGAATTCTGCCGTGTGCTGGTGGAGGAGGTCGGTTTCAAGATGGTGTGGGTGGGCCGGGCCGAGCAGGACGCGGCCCGCACCGTCCGCCCGGTCGCCCAGGCGGGTTTTGAACAGGGGTATCTGGAGCGCGTCAAGATCACCTGGGCAGACAATGAACTGGGGCGCGGGCCGGCGGGAACCGCCATCCGCACCGGCAAACCCGGCGTGATCCAGAATGTGCATACCGATCCACGCTTTGCGCCGTGGCGGGAGGAGGCCGTCAAGCGCGGCTTCGCCGCCGTGGCGGCGCTGCCCTTGATCGTCTCTGGCGAAATATTCGGCTCATTGAACCTGTATGCCGCCGAGGCGGAGTCCTTCGATGATCGCGAGATCACCCTGCTGGGTGAACTGGCCAATGAATTCGCCCATGGCATCGAGTTTTTGCATACCCGCAGGGAACAGGAGAAAACCCAGGCCGCCCTGCGCGAAAGCGAGGCGCTGCTGCGTCTGTTCATCGAACACGCGCCCGCGGCCATCGCCATGTTCGATGCGAACATGCGCTACCTCGCTGTCAGCCGCCGCTGGATGAGCGACTACAATCTGGGCGATCAGAACCTGATCGGCCGCTCCCATTATGAAGTTTTCCCGGAGATTCCGCAGCGCTGGCGCGAGGTGCATCAGCGTTGCCTCGCGGGCGCCTCGGAAATTTGTGAAGAGGATCGTTTCGAGCGGGCCGACGGCAGCGCGCAATGGCTGCGCTGGGAGGCGCGGCCGTGGCGGCGCGGAGACGGCGGCATCGGCGGCATCCTGATATTTACCGTGGACATCACCGAGCGCAAGCACGCGGCGGCGGGCCTGCGCAAGCTGGCCAGCGTGGTCGAGCAAACCGACGACCTGGTGCTGATTACCAATGCGGAGGGGATCATCGAGTACGCCAACCCGGCGTTTGAGCGCCGTTCCGGCCACCCGCTCGTCAAGTTGCTGGGCCGCAAACCCAATATCGTCAAGTCCGGCCTGCACGATGAGGCCTTCTTCCGGCGCATGTGGGCGACCATCCTCAAGGGCGAGCCGTTTCGCGAGATCTTCATCAACCGCCGGCGGAACGGGGAGATTTACTACGAGCAGAAGACCATCACGCCGCTCAGGGACGAAAGCGGGAAAATCACCCATTTTGTCTCCACCGGCAAGGACGTCACCGAGCAACGACTGGCGCAGGAGCAATTGCAGCTGCGTCTGGAGCAGCAGAACGCGGTGGCGCGGCTGGGCCAGTTCGCCCTCGCCGTGCGCGAACCCGCGACAATCGAGGCGGAGGCCGTCGCCATACTCGCGCACACCCTCCATGTCGAGTTCAGCAAGGTGCTGAAGAAGATTCCGGGCCGCGAGGCATTGCTGCTCTCCGCCGGCGTGGGCTGGCGCAAGGGGCTCGTGGGCCATGCCGTCATGGAGATTGGCCAGCACACGCTGGCCGGCTTTGCCCTGCGGTCCAAAACCCCGGTCCTCGTGGAGGACGTCGCCCGGGAAAAGCGTTTCAAGCCCCCCCCGCTGTTCACCGAGCACGGCATCGTGAGCGGGGCAAGCATCATCATCGGGGACCCCGGCAATCCCCTGGGGATATTGGGCGTGCATAGCACGAGGCAGCGCCGGTTCACCGACAACGACATCCATTTTCTGGAAGCCGTGGCAAACATCCTTGCCGAGGGGCAGTTGCGCTATGTCCAGGAACAAATGCTGGCCCAGACGGAGAAACGGTTTGCGCACCTTATCAATTCCAGCCCCTCGGTGATTTACGCCACGACACTGGCGAAGCCCCATCGCTGCACCTTTGTCAGCGAAACTTTTAAGGATGTCATCGGCATCGAGCCGGCCATCATGCAAAACGACCTGAATTTCTGGCCTGAGCACGTCCATCCGGAGGATTTGCGCACGATCCTCCCGGAGATTGAGACGCTGCTCCGCCGCGGCGGCGGGACGGTGGAATACCGCTTCCGGCGCAAGGACGGGGGATATTGCTGGATCCGCGACGTCTTTCGGGTGATCGACGATGAAATCGTCGGCTCATGGACGGATGTCACCTCCTCCCGCGAGGCGGAACGCAAAATCGAGGAAAGCGAGGAGCGCTTCCGGGCGATTGCGGCGGCCAGCAATGACATCGTCTACGAATGGGTCCCCCATGGTCATCAATTCACCTGGTATGGCGAGATTGGCGCCCTGCTGGGCTACGGAGCCGGGGAATTCGATGGCACCCTGGCCGGATGGGAGAACAGCATTCATCCGGACGATCGCGAACGCGTGCTCTTGGCGGTGGAGGCCCATCTGCAAAATCCGGACCGGCCGTTTTCCGAGGAATACCGCGTGCGCACGAAGGAAGGCGGCTACCGTTACTTCACGGATCACGGGCTGGTGATTTACGGCCGTGAAGGCGTCCCCCGCTGGATCGGCGCCGTGAGGGACATCACGGATAACAAACTCCTGGAGCTGCAACTGGCGCAGGCGCAGAAGATGGAGGCGGTGGGGCAGCTGACCGGCGGGGTGGCGCACGATTTCAACAACCGCCTGACCGCCATCATCGGCAATCTGGAGCTGCTGGAAAGGCGGCTGGAGGGCGATCCCACGGCCCTGCGGTTCGTCCGCGCGGCGCTGACCGCCGCCGAGGGCGGCGCCGACCTCACCAAGAACCTGCTGTCCTTTTCACGCAAGCAGGTGCTGGACACCCAGGCGTTCAACGCCAACGACGTCGTGCGCGGCATGCATGACCTCTTCCACAGCACCCTGGGGGAGACCATCCGCGTCGAGACCACGCTGGCCGCCGATCTGTGGACGATCAACACCGACCGCAGTCTGCTGGAGAATGTCCTGCTCAACCTCGTCATCAACGCCCGCGACGCCATGCCCGGCGGCGGCACGCTCACCATCGAAACCGGCAACTGCGTCCTGGACGCGAAGTACGTCGCCCGGCATGCCCATGCCAAGGCCGGGGACTATGTCCTCATCGCCGTGAGCGACACCGGCGCGGGCATGTCGGAGGAGGTGAAGCGGCATGCCTTTGAACCCTTCTTCACCACCAAGGAGCGCGGCAAGGGCACGGGCCTGGGCCTCTCCATGGCCTACGGCTTCGTCAAGCAGTCCAGCGGCCATATCGAGCTTTATTCGGAGCTGGGCCATGGCACCAGCGTCAAGCTTTACCTCCCGCGCCACAAGCTGGCCGCCGAGAAAGACTCGATGGCGGGGGCGGTCGCCACGTGGAAACTGGGCAAACTGCCCGGCCGCAAGGTCCTGGTGGTGGAGGACGACGCGGGCGTGCTCGCCATCGCGCGGGAGACCCTGATCGACATGGAATGCCAGGTCATTGCCGCGGAGAACGGCCCGGCGGCGCTGCAATGTTTCGCCCGCGAGCCCGACATCGACATTTTATTCACCGACGTGGTCATGCCCGGGGGCATGACCGGCGTCGAACTGGCGCAAAAGCTGCGTGAACGAAAGCCGGACCTCAAGGTCATCTACACCTCCGGGTACGCCCCGCAGGCCGCCGCCAACCACATTTCCACAACCGAGAACGACTACTGGCTGGCCAAACCCTACCGCGCACGGGCGCTCAAATTGGTGGTGCGCCGGGCCCTGGGCATGGAGGATGAGCAATAACCCCGCTGGAATGGGCGGCAGCCCGGGGCCACGGCCGCCCAACGAGTTCATGATCAATCAATGGATTGAGAAATGAAGCAAAGCAAAAACCGCGCTTTTTGGTTTGCGTTTGCGCGGCTGAAAAAGTCCTGGACGGACTTTTTCAGCATCCTGCTAGGGTTTTTGGCGGAAACTCTTCGGTTTCCCCTGATTTCCCTGAGGCTGGCGTTGCCTGATACTTATTTTTGGGGCGGTATGGCCTTGGAGACCTAAGTGATGGATGCACCGCGATTGCTGGTGATCGACGACGATCCGCAGGTGGCCGATTTCATGACCGAGGTGGCCTGTCTTTCCGGCTATTCGGTGACCACCGTGCAGCGGCGCGCCGACTGTGAGGCCTGCCTGGCGGCCAATGCGCCGGAAGTGATCATCCTTGATCTGCAAATGCCGGAGATGGACGGCGTCGAATTCCTGCGCTGGCTGGCCGAGCGGCGGATTACGGCCGGCATCCTGCTTGTCTCCGGGGCCGACGTGCGGGTGCGCAACGCCGCGCGCAGGCTGGGCACGGAACTGGGGCTCAGGATGCTGGGGACGTTGCAGAAACCGGTGCGGCTGGCGGAGTTGGAGGAGGTTCTGCAACAGACCCGCCAGAGCCTGCCCAGCGCCCAGAACCTCGAGACGGCGCTGGCCGAGCGGCAATTCGTGGTGCACTACCAGCCGCAGATTGCGCTGGACAGTCCCGCCGGCACCGTGGTGGGCATGGAGGCCCTGGTGCGCTGGCAGCGGCCGGGCGGCGGACTCGTGCCGCCCCTTGAATTCATCCCGCTGGCCGAGCGCAGCGGTCTCATCGACGTACTCACCGAATACGTGCTCGAGCAGGTGCTGGCGGAAATCACCGCCTGGCGCGGGCAGGGGCTGGAGTTCACCGTGGCGGTCAACATCGCCCCCATCCTGCTTGAGCGCCTGGACCTGCCCGACCACTACGCCGAGCTGGTCCGCCGGCGCGGCATCGAGCCCGCCGCCCTGAAGCTTGAGATCACCGAGAGCGGGGCCATGCAGAACGCCGCCCGCACCATGGACATTTTGACGCGTTTGCGGCTCAAGGGCTTTGCCCTGGGGATGGATGATTTCGGCACCGGCTACTCCTCGCTGGTGCAGCTCTACCGCATGCCGTTCTCCGAGATCAAGATCGACAAATCCTTCGTGCTCGAATGCGAGCGCAACGAGGAGGCGCGGGTCATCATCCGCACCTGCATCGATCTTGCGCGCAACCTCAAACTGGCGGTGTGCGCCGAGGGCGTGGAGACGGAGGCGGCCCTGAAACTCCTGCGCAGCCACGGATGCACCCATGCCCAGGGTTATTACATCGGCCGGCCGATGCCCGCCGCGGAAGTGCCCAAGTGGACAGCGGGCTGGATGAAGCGCGCCACCGTGGTCGCTTAGCCGGGATTTGAAGACCCCTTCGTTGTGTTTACCCGGCGGTTTTCCGCCGTTTCAGGGTTTCCGCGAGGCGGCCCGGCGGACTGAAGGACCGCGCCAGATGCAGCGCCATCAATGACGCATCGTTCACCTGACTTATATAACATCGAACATATGATTCACTTTAAAAACAACAAGTTATTTTTTGTTTGACTGTTTAATATTAATGAATATAATTCTCATTTACAAATATCGGCCTTTGTCACAGTTGCACAAATTCATGGAAATACATCCATTGAACAGGCGGCGCTTCACCCCCCTGTGGGCAGGATTGTTATTGGGCGGAATGATGGCGCCGTGTCTGCCCACTGTTTCCCTTGCGGATGATTCCACGTTTGCGCTGACCATCAGGGGGCACAAGTTCGAGCCGGCCAATCTGAGGGTGCCCAGCGGCACGAAGGTGAAGCTCGTCGTCAGAAACGAGGATCCGACGCCGGAGGAATTCGAGAGCTATGAATTGAACAGGGAGAAGGTGGTGCCCGCCAATTCGGAGATCGTCGTGTTCGTCGGTCCACTGCCTCCCGGGTCCTACCCTTATTTCGGCGACTTCCATCAGGACTCGGCGCAGGGTGTATTGACAGTCGAATGAAGTCCACCGCACGCGTGGCCCGCAGGGACGAACCATGCTGACCATCGCCATCATCGTATTTCGCGAGGTATTGGAGGCGGCGCTGGTCGTGGGGCTGGTGCTGGTCGGCGCCCGCGGCCTGGCGGGTCGTCATCGCTGGGTGTTCTGGGGGCTGGCGTCCGGCGTCGTCGGCGCCGCCGTGATCGCCGCCCTGACCTCGCGGATTTCGCAGATGGCCGCGGGCATGGGGCAGGAGTTGTTCAACAGCGTCGTGCTGCTCCTGGCGGCGGCCATGCTCGGATGGCATTCAATCTGGATGAGCCGGCAGGGGAGGACGATGGCCCGCGACATCAAGCGCGTGGGCGCGGAGGTCGCCGCCGGCGAGAAGGAACCCTATGTACTGGCGGCCATTGTGATGCTCGCCGTGCTGCGCGAGGGTTCCGAGGTCATTTTGTTCATCTACGGTCTGCTCACCGCCGGCAGTGCGGGCGTCGCCGATCTGTGGACCGGCGGCGTACTCGGCCTCATCGGCGGGACGGCCATGGGCGCCGCCCTGTATTTTGGCATCGGCCGCATCCCGGCGCGTCATCTTTTCCGGGTGACCAATGTTCTGCTCATCCTGCTGGCGGCCGGCATGTCGTCACAAGCGGCGGTTTTCCTGTCGCAGGCCGGCTATCTGCCGTCTTTCGGTCACGCCATATGGAATTCGAACTGGCTGATCCCGGATCGCAGCATTGCCGGCCGGGTGTTGCATGCATTGGTGGGTTACACCGCCACGCCGACGGGCATGCAACTCGTGTTTTATTCGGTCACATTGACGCTGCTGGCGGGCCTGGCATGGGCGGCGAACCGATCCTCGCGGAAATCCAACTCCGCCGCGACGGCACTGGGAACCGTCACCGCCATCGTCGCAATGGTTCTGATTCTGGCCCCCGTTCGCGAGGCGCGGGCGGAATTCAAGGTGTATTCCCCCTATGTGGTGCAGGGCGAACTCGAACTGGAGACGCGCGGCATCACCAGCATGGATAAAAACAGGGAAATCGACGGCAACAAGACATTCATTTACGAAATCAGCTATACGCCGACCGCGCGCTGGTACACCGCCGCGTTGCTGGAACAGTCCCAGGAACATGAGCAGGGAAAGAACAACAATCTCAGGCTGGATGCCGCGGCCTGGGAGAACATCCTGATGCTGACCGAACCGGGACAGTACTGGCTCGATGCGGCGGTTTATCTTGAATATGAAAAGGGCCTGAAGTCCGCGGACGCGCATGAACTGGAGGGCAAGCTGCTGCTCGAAAAGACGCTGGGGCGTTGGCTATTCACCGCGAATCCGATTTTCGTCCGGCCGATCGGCGGCGACGAGCACGGCGTCCGGTTCGAATATGCCTGGGCCACGCGCTACCGCCTGCGCCCCGAGCTGGAGCCCGGTTTCGAGGCGTTCGGCGAGATCGGCCGCATCGACGCCGCCGACAACCTGTCGGAACAGGTCCATCAGATCGGACCGGACATCCGCGGCGCGTTCCGGCTCGGCACCGGCAAGCTGCTCTACAACGTCGGCTATCTGCTGGGCGCCACCGACGCGGCGCCGTCCGGGGCATTCAAGTTCGAATTGGAGTACGAATTGTATTTTTGAGCATCAGCCCGGCCGCGGTCGGCGGGCGGGAATCACGCCTCGCGGCCGCCGGTGGCGTCGCATTCCATGACCATGCGCCGCGCGCCCGCGGGCCGTAGGTGCAGATCGCCCCAGCGCATTGATCGGGTCATGAAGCTCGTGCCCCAAACGCAGAAGTTCAGACAATCCCGCAGCGGAACCAGCCAGGGAGACGGGCGGCTTCCAGGCAGGAATCGCGCCCGCACAAGAAAATGGAGGATGATGCGCAGGGCGATAATGGCCGCCAGCAGGCCGGACGTCAGGGCGGTCGGCCGGGCGGCGGCCAGAACGGCGGCGGGCAGAGTGGCGTGCATGACCACCGACATCAGGTGATCCCAGGGACGGCAGGCCCTGACGGAGTTCATCCAGCGCAACTCATGACTGAACAACGAACGGAAGCCGGGTTCGGACACGACGGTGGCGACGACGCAGGACGCGAGACGGATCTTGAAACCCGCCCTGCACAGCAACTCTCCCAGGACATCATCCTCGGCGACCGCTGAGGCGCGGGCGGCGAAGCCCCCCGTGGCTTCGAGCGATCTCCGGGTCATGGCGCAGGCGGCGCCGTAGCACAAGTCCATTTCGCGCATGCCCAGATCGACGAGCGCCGAGGGAATGAACCAGTCGTTGATGTAGAGGGCGCCCAGAACCGAGGGGAAATTCGCGATCGCCGGCACGCCCTTGTACAGGCAGGTCACCCCGCCGACCGCCGGATCGGCCAGCGGCGCCGTTATCGTCCTGAGGAACCGGGGATCGACCAGCACATCGCTGTCCACCGTGACGATCACGTCGTGTCTGGCGGCGCGATACATGTTGGCGAGGTTGCAAATCTTGGGATTGGCGCCGATCCGGCGCTCATCGATGACCAGTGCGTGATCCCGATGGGGGAATTCGGCGCGCACGCGCTCGATCACCGCGCGGCCCGGATCGTCGGGATGGTGCAATCCGAAGACCACCTGGAAATCGGGATAATCCTGATCGCAAATGGAGCGCAGGCAGTCGTACAGGCGCGCCGGCGCGCCGTGCACGGGCACCATCACCGTCACTTTGGGCGGGAAGGAAGTGGGAGCCGCGCGGCGTTCGCGAAATTCATGGACACGCCAGATGGCGAGCAGGAGGTAGGCGATTCCCCCCGCCGCGATCAACATGGCAAGATTTCCCAGGAAGTTCCAGATGACCAGAGTCGACATGCTGATGACCATCCGTCGTCGCCCACATTATGCCCCAACCGCCCCCTCCGGGGGAATCACAAATCCCGATCACGCCCGCATCGCGATTTCCGGGATTTCCGCGATGGGTTCATATCATTTTTGAATAACGCGCGGGCGCCAGCCCGGCGGCGCGCTGGTAGGCGTCGAATGCCCGGCAGATGTTGCGGATGAGCAGTCTCCCCGCCGGCAGCACGCGCAGCGCCCCGCCTTCCGTTTCGAGCAGACCGTCGTTTTCCATCCTCCGCAAGTCCTCCTTCTCGGCGGCGAAATAATCCCAGAAACGTATGCCGTGTCGTTGCTCGATGGGCGTGTAATCGAGCCGGAAGTGGCATATCAGTTTCATGATGACCTCGCGCCGCAGGAGGTCGTCCGGCGTCAGCGCGACGCCGCGCGACACGGCAAGGCCCGAGGTCTTCACGCCGTCGCGGTAGGCGTCGAGGGAATGCCGGTTTTGCGCGTAGCAGCGGCCGACCATGCTGATCGCGCTCGCGCCCATCCCGATCAGATCGCAATCGCCGCGGGTGGAGTAGCCCTGAAAATTCCGGCACAGGGTGCCATCCTGCTGCGCGCGGACCAGTTCATCTCCGGGGCGGGCGAAATGATCCATGCCGATGTAGACGTAGCCCGCGTCTCCCAGGCGTTCGATGGCGCGCGCCAGAATTCCCAGTTTTTCCGCCGGCGACGGGAGCTCCGCCGGGTTGATCCGGCGCTGGGTTTTGAAGCGTTCGGGCAGATGGGCATAGTTGAACACCGACAATCGATCCGGGGCGGCGGCGATGACGTCATCCAGCGTGCGGTCGAAACTTTCCACGGTCTGCAAAGGCAGGCCGTAGATGAGGTCCATGTTGATGGACCTGAAACCGGCGGATCGCGCCGCCTCCAGAACCGCCAGCGTCTGTTCACGGGGCTGGACGCGGTTCACGGCCTTCTGCACCGCCGGGTTGAAATCCTGGACGCCGAGGCTGAGGCGGTTGAATCCCAGGCTGCGCAGGAACGGCATGGCGGCGGGAGTCACCGTGCGCGGATCAATTTCTATCGAAAACTCGCCGCTGTTCTCATCCGCCAGCCGGAAATGGGCGCGTATGGCGTCCATGAGGTGCTGCATCTGCGGCCCGGACAGGAATGTGGGCGTGCCGCCGCCCCAATGCAACTGCTCCACCCGGCGTTCCCCGCCGAACAGCGCGCCCTGTCGTTCGATCTCGCGGTCGAGGACGGCGAGATAGGATTCCGCGTGACGCCGGTTTTTGGTGACGACCTTGTTGCAGGCGCAGTAAAAACACACGGTCGCGCAGAACGGGATGTGCAGGTAGAGCGACAACGGCGCGCGGGGTCTTTCCTGGTTTGCCCGCGCCACGTGGTCCAGGTATTCGCCAACGCCGAATCCGGCGGTGAACTGCGCCGCCGTGGGATAGGAGGTGTAGCGCGGCCCCGGGCGATCGTAGTGGCGGATCAATTCCGAATCGAAGACGAGCGGCATGGGAATGGCGTTCATCGCCTCCGCATTTTTGAAAAAATGCCGGCAGGGGAGGGAGGGATCTCCTGCCGGCCGGCCTCAACCACCATCAGCAGGACAGGGGGAGGACATCATCCTGCCGACACGGCCTTCAGTGAACTTCTATTTTCCTGGCGGCGCCGCCGGCCTTCTTGGGGAGGGTCAGTTCCAGGACGCCGTTCACGTATTTCGCGTCCACCTTGCCCTGCTCGACTTCCGTGGGAAGGGTGAAGCTGCGCTGCATCGCGCCGTAGTAGCACTCGCGCCGCAGCACCTTCTCGCCCTCTTTTTCCTCCTTTTCCTTTTTCACCTCGGCGCTGATCGACACCAGGTTGCCGTCCACGGACACATTGATGTCCTCTTTTTTGGCGCCGGGGATGGAAGCCTTGACCACGTAGGTGTTGTTTTTTTCCGTGACATCAATGGCGATGTCCAGCGGTTCATCGCCGCTTGGCCGCAACGGGCGGAACATGCGGCGCATCCAGTCCTCGACCCTGTCGTCGAACATGCGCAGGCTGCCGAAATCGAAGGGATCCCATCGGGTTAACTTGGTCATAAGCCATCTCCTCTGTTCATGAAAATCATGCCAATCCGCAACTGCTTCGTTGTTGACAATTGACATTATGAATCGCGCCCTGAAACGTGCCTTGATCCGGATCAAGCCGGACGAAAATCGCGGCTGCCGCGTGGTGTCCTCGGGGGAAGCCGGTTGGTTCAGATCGGGTCGTGATCCAAGGCGCCGGAGGGGGTGCCGCGATTGGCGGGCGTCCGGCCGGCGGGAACAGGGCCCTGTTTTTGCAATTCCGCGCGGAGTCGTTCGAGCTCCCTGCGCAATTCCTTGATATCGTGATGCAATTTGCGTTCGAGCTGGTGCTCCTCCTTTTCCACAAAGATGGCCGTCAGGCTGGCCGTCACCAGCGACATCATCATGGAACCAAAGACAATCACGAACACCGCGAAGATGCGCGACGCCGGCGTGGTGGGTATCAGGTCGCCGTAACCCACGCTGGAGCCGCTGACGAACGCCAGCCACAGGCCGTCCGCGTAGGATTGAACGCTGGGCTCCAGCCAGTAGAATCCCAGGCCCGCCAGACCCAGGCCGATGACGGCCATCCCCAGCAGGTAGAGGGTGCCCGTGGGCGAGAAAAAATGCCGGAGGGCGAAAATCAGGCGCAGCAGGATCAACACGTTCAACCCCGCGCGCAATACCCATTCCGAGGAGGACCAGGTCGCGGCCGGACTGCTGAAGCTCAGGAACGCGCCCAAGGCAATGGCGGCGTCCGACCAGTTGTGCTTCAGGTAACCCCAGGGATGGTGGCTGACCGAGGCGATGAGGAGGGTGTGGACGCCCAGGACGACGGCGACGGTGAGATAGAGCAGTGCGCCCATCCGCTGGTAGTACGGGTTGATCCCGCCCAGTTGCAGGTAGAAGGCGGGTATCGTGGCGAGCAGCGCCGCAAACACCGCCCAGCGCAGATAATGTTCCCGTTTGTGCGCGGCGGCGCTTTCGTGCGCGGCGACGCCGCCCGCGCCGGCGATAAACATCAATTTATCCCATAAACTCATCCGGCGCGGGGGCGTGGTTGCTGGATTCACGGGCCCGCCAGCGGCGGAAACGTTCCCCGCCGCATCGCCACGGCGGCTCCAGGATGATGACGCCCGTGATGAAATGTGCCGTTGCTATTGCAACGACAGGATCCACTTCACCAGGGTTTTGATGTCTTCATCCGGCACGGCTGAATTGGGAGGCATGGGAACGGTGCCCCACACGCCGCTGCCGCCGTTTTTCACCTTTTTGACCAGGGTGTCGAAGGCATTGGGATCGCCCTTGTATTTCGCGGCGACGTCCTTGTAGGCCGGGCCCACGACCTTCTTGTCCACGGAATGGCACAGGAGGCAGTTGTGTTTCTGGGCCAGCGCCTCGTTCGCCCGGGCCACGCCTGCGGCCCCTGCCAGAACGACAAACAGGCCGATGGCACGACCAACCGCGGTGAGTGATGTCTTCATGGGAGCTCCTTTGTCTTCGGTGTATGGAAAATCGGCGGTTATTTTATGCCCTGAAATCCGCGGGGTCATCCGGGATGGATTCCAGGCGGGGAAATCCAGATCGATTGCAGCAGCCGCCAGCGGGAGGTTTCAATCTGGGCGTACCAGTGCCCCGCGGCGCGCACATGGTGGCGGCCGGTGTAGCGGCCGTCGGCCTGCCGCCGGAGCGTGACGAGTTCATCGAGACCGGCGCGCGTGGCGTGCATGAGTCTCAGCGTGAGCGTGGCCGGCAGGGGGGTGTCGGGATCACGCGCCCGCAACATGACGCTGACTTCACCGGACTGCGTGTCGAGCGCCATGTCGGCGCCGAGCCCCAGGCGGACGGCCTCTTCATCGCGGTGCAGGAGCCGGTTGATTTGCAGTCCCTCGTGATAATAATCATCCACCACCAGGCCGTCGCTGGTGCGCAGGGCCAGGAACAGGGTGAGCAAACCGGCCACCACGGCCGCCGCCGGCGGAAGAATCACCAGCCAGACCAGGGGTTCGCGATGCCAGGCGATGGAGGTTTGGGAATTCATGCGCGTGTCCACGGACTCAGGGGCCCAGGAATCTCGTTTCCTCGGAAGCCGTCAGGCGCGGGTCATCCCTCGCCGTCAGCAACAATCTCACCTTGTTGCTGCGGCCGGACAAGCGGGCGCCATCGGCGCGCAGGCGCATGGGTATTTTCTTCATTTCGCCCGCGTCGGCCTCGATTTCCGGAGGGTCGGTCTCGACGATGAGTCCCTCGATGCCCTCGGCGCGCAGGGTGTAGGCGTGTCTCCTGTCATCCATGTTGACGATGTCGAGCGTATAGACATTCTCGATGAGGCCCGCGTCGGTTTCGCGGTAGAGGCGGTTGCGATCATGCATCACTTCCAGCTCGAGCGGCACGCGCGCGAGGAGTATCCACGCAAACGCGGCGATCGCGGCGGACAGCAGGCCGCCGTAGACGAACAGGCGCGGGCGGAGAATGGAGGATGGTCTGCCGCGCAGGGCGTTGTGGGTGGTGTAGCGGATCAGCCCCGGCGCGTAGCCCATTTTGTCCATGACGTCGTTGCAGGCGTCGATGCAGGCGGCGCAGCCGATGCACTCATATTGCAAACCCTTGCGAATGTCGATGCCGGTGGGGCAGACCTGGACGCACATGCTGCAATCGATGCAGTCGCCCAGCCCCGCGCGCAGGCTGTCGGTGCCGCGCTTGCGCGAGCCCCGCGGCTCGCCGCGCTTGTCGTCGTAGGAGATGATCAGCGTGCTGTCGTCGAACATCGCGCTCTGGAAGCGGGCGTACGGACACATGTACAGGCACACCTGCTCGCGCATCCAGCCGGCGTTGCCGTAGGTGGCGAAGCCGTAGAACACGAGCCAGAAGGTCTCCCACGGCCCCAGGTCCAGCGTGACGAGCCGGTGAAGCAGGTCCGCCACGGGCGTGAAGTAGGCGACGAAGGTGAAGCCGGTGAAGGCGGAGAAGGCGAGCCACAGCGCGTGCTTGGAGGCCTTGATGCGGAACTTGCGCCAGGTCATCGGCGACTTGTCGAGCTTCATCTGTTGCAGGCGGTCGCCCTCCAGGGCGTGTTCCATCCACAGGAACACCTCCGTCCACACCGTCTGCGGGCAGGCGTAGCCGCACCACAGGCGCCCGGCCAGCGCCGTGAAAAAGAACAACCCCAGCGCCGCGATGATCAAAAGCGCCGCCAGCAGGATGAAATCCTGCGGCCACAGGGTGAGGCCGAACAGATGGAATTTGCGGGCCGGCAGATCGAAGAGGACGGCCTGATGACCATTCCAGCGCAGCCACGGCAGGCCGTAGAAGATGCCGAGCAGCGTCAGGACGGCGCTGATCCGCAGCACGGCAAACAGGCCGTGCACCTCGCGCGGATAGATTTTCTGCCGTTTCGCATACAGCGATTGCTGGACTTCATCGCCAGCCGGCGTCGCGGGCGCGAGCATGGGGATCAGCGCGAGGGGCGGCTTGAATTGTCCGGGGCGTTCGCGGGAGCGCCGGGATAGAGCAGCAGCGTGGTGAACAGGCTGGAGGCGGCGGTCAGCAGCCAGAACAGCAGGAAGCCGATGCTGTAGGCGGCGGTGCGGCCGACCTCGGGGAAGTCCACGCAGTTTTTGAGCTGCATGGGATCGATGGCGGCGAAAAAAACCATCGTCGCCGCGCCGGCCATCAGGAATGAAATCCACAGCACCGCGATGACGCGTTGCGGCACGGGGACGTATCTGCCTGCCTCGATGAGCTTCAAATTCGGGACCTCGCTGGATTGCCGGTGGCCGGCCGCGCGTTCGGCGGGATTTCATTTGCCGCCGTCTGCATTCGACAACCCGTAGATGTAGGCCGCCAGCAGATAAATTTTCGCCTCGTCCAGGAAATTCTTGTGCGCGGGCATCTGGCCGCTGCGGCCAAAGGTGATGGATTCGATGATGCGCTCTTTCGAGCCGCCGTAAAGCCAGATGTCATCCGTGAGATTCGGCGCGCCGATTTGCGGGTTGCCCTTGGCGTCCTGTCCGTGGCAGACGGCGCAGTTCTTGGCGAATATCTCCTTGCCCCTCGACGCCATGCCGGCATCCGTCTGGCGGCCGCTGAAACTGAGCACATATTGCGCCGCCTCCGCGATCTCCTCCTTCTTGAGCACCTCGCCCCAGGGCGGCATGCCGCCCTGGCGCCCGTTGGTGATGGACTCCTTGATCTGCTCGGGCTCGCCGCCGTACAGCCAGTCATGATCGGTGAGATTGGGGAATCCCCGCGCGCCGCGGGCATCGGAGCCGTGGCAGACCGTGCAATAGGTCGCGAACAGGCGCGCGCCGATCTTATGCGCCTCCGGGTCCTTCGCCAGCGCCTTCATGTCCTGATGCAGGAACCGGTCGTAGAGCGGTCCGTAGGTGTCACGGGCCTTTTTGACCTCCTCCTCGTACTGGCCGTTCTGGCTCCAGTGCTTGTAGCCCTGGTAGGCGCCGAGGCCGGGGTACAGCAGCAGATAGCCGATCCCGAAGGCCAGCGAGAGATAGTACAGATTGAGCCACCACCGCGGCAGCGGGTTGTTGTATTCCTCCAGGTCCCCGTCCCACGTATGTCCCATGGTTTCGGTCCCGGCGCCCGGCGGCCGGCGGCCGCGGGATTGCACGATGGCGAAGCAAATCAGGCCGGCGATGCTGGCGATGGTGACCGTCGCGACGGCGACGCCCCAGAATGAATTGAAGAAATCAGCCATGCGCGTTCTCCGCGTCAGGCCGGCGATCGGTTTCCGCGGCGATGCCCGCTTCGTCGTCGGCCAGCGGAATGCGCGCCGCCTCCTCAAAGTCCTCGCGCCTCGATCCGCCGTACGCCCACACGACAATCCCGACGAACAGGATCAGCACCAGCACGGTCCAGAGGGAATGAAACAGGGCAATGTCCATGTCTTATCTCCTGGTCTTGACCGCGGTGCCCAGCACCTGCAGATAGGCGATCAACGCGTCCATCTCCGTTTTGCCCCGCAACTCGTCGCGGGCCCCGGCGATGGTCTTGTCGTCGTAGGGAACGCCGAGCAGGCGCATCACCCTGAGCTTGCGCTCGATGTCGCTGTTGTCCACGGTGTTTTGCGCGAGCCACGGGTAGCCCGGCATGATGGACGTGGGCACGACATCGCGCGGATTCATCAAGTGCAGGCGGTGCCATTCATCCGAATAGCGGCCGCCCACGCGCGCCAGGTCCGGTCCGGTGCGTTTCGAGCCCCATTGGAAGGGATGGTCATAGACGAATTCCCCCGCCAGTGAATAGTGGCCGTAGCGCTCCGTTTCCGCGCGGAACGGCCGGATCATCTGCGAGTGGCAGACGTAGCAGCCCTCGCGCACGTAAATGTCGCGGCCGGCGAGTTGCAGCGGCGTGTAGGGCTTCAATCCCGCGACGGGCTCGGTGGTCGAGTGCATGAAGAACAGGGGGACGATCTGCACCAGCCCGCCGACGCTGACCAGCAGGATGATCAGCACCACCAGCAAGCCGGCGTTTCTTTCGATCTTGTCATGCGTGAGCGCCATGCCGGTTCTCCTCAATGCGCCAGGGCGGGGAGCGGCACGACGGCCGCCTCCGCCGGTTTGGCGCCCGCGACCGTGCGCCAGAGGTTCCAGGCCATGATCAGCGTGCCGCCGAGAAACAGCAGGCCGCCCAGCAGGCGCACGAGGTAGAACGGATGCGTGGCCTCGACCACCTCGATGAAGCTGTAGCTGAGCGTGCCGTCGTCGTTGACCGCGCGCCACATCAACCCCTCCATGACCCCCGCCGCCCACATGGAGGCGATGTACAGCACGATGCCGATGGTCGAGGTCCAGAAGTGGATTTCAATCAGGTGGACGCTGTATATGGCGCGCCCGAACAGCCGCGGGATCAGGTAATACATGGCGCCGAGCGAGATCATCGCCACCCACCCCAGCGCGCCGGAATGCACGTGGCCGATGGTCCAGTCGGTGTAGTGCGACAGCGCGTTCACGGTCTTGATCGACATCATCGGCCCCTCGAACGTCGACATGCCGTAGAACGACACGGCGACGATGAGGAAGCGCAGCACCGGATCGGTGCGCAGTTTGTGCCAGGCGCCGGACAGCGTCATGATGCCGTTGATCATGCCGCCCCAGCTTGGGGCCAGCAGGATGAGCGACATCACCATGCCGAGCGACTGCGTCCACTCGGGCAGCGCGGTGTAATGCAGGTGATGCGGGCCGGCCCAGATGTAGGTGAAGATGAGCGACCAGAAATGGACGATCGACAGCCGGTAGGAATACACCGGCCGCTGGGCCTGCTTTGGGATGAAGTAGTACATCATGCCGAGGAAGCCGGCGGTGAGGAAAAAGCCCACGGCGTTGTGGCCGTACCACCACTGCACCATGGCGTCCTGCACGCCGGCGTACACGGAGTAGGATTTCCACAGGCTGACGGGGATTTCGATGTTGTTGACGACGTGCAGGATGGCGATGGTCAGGATGTAGGAGGCGTAAAACCAGTTGGCGACGTAAATGTGCCGCACGCGGCGCCTCGCCAGCGTGCCGAAGAAAACGATCGCGTAGGCCACCCACACGATGGTGATGAGGATGTCGATGGGCCACTCGAGCTCGGCGTATTCCTTGGAGGAGGTGATGCCGAGCGGCAGCGTGATCGCCGCCAGCACGATGACAAGCTGCCAGCCCCAGAAGGTGAAGGCGGCCAGCCCGTCCGAAAACAGCCGCACGTGGGAGGTGCGCTGCACGACGTAATACGAGGTCGCGAACAGCGCCGAGCCGCCGAAGGCGAAGATCACCGCGTTGGTGTGCAGCGGCCGCAGCCGGCTGTAGGTGAGCCAGGGGATGTCGAAATTCAACGCCGGCCACACCAGTTGCGCCGCGATCAAGACGCCCACCGCCATCCCCACGATCGCCCACACGATCGTCATGACGGCGAACTGCCGGACCACCCTGTCATTGTAGGTTTCGGCCGCGGTGGCGGTCATCGATGTCATCTCCTAATTGAAAATGCTCAGAAGCCGATGCCGAGATAACCGCCCGCCGTCCAGTAATCGTTGTCCGGCTCGTTGACCTTGAGGCCGAGGCTCTGGATGGCGGACCGGGTGGCGGCGCTGTAGCCGGGGTTGGTGAGGCCGGCGGCCAGGTGATAGCGGAAATCGGCGCCGATCTTGATGCCCGGGATCAGCTCATAATCCGCGCCGGCGGCGAACTGCGCGCCCACGTCCAGATACGCGGAGCTGTCGGAGGGCGGGCTGATGACACGGAAATCCAGGCCCGCCGGGATGATCCAGGGCCGCAGCCTGCTGCCCTCCCAGAACCTGATCTTGGGCGAGGCGCTGACCGTCAGTTGACTCAGGTTGTTGTCGCCGGTGATGAGACAGGAGGAAAGCTTCCCGGCCACGTTGCCGGTCGCCACCGCGCATTCCGCGGTCGGCACCACCAGCACGGTGTCGCTGGAATCGACGTGACCGTACTCCACCGACAATTCCGCGAGCGCCCAGGTGTCGGGCAGCAGGCCCCAGACGTCGCGCGTCAGCAGGAAATCGAAGCCGGCGCCGGCGTACCAGCCGCTGTCGGAATTGTTTTTCGTTCCCAGCCCGAAGACATCCGTGAAGGCGCCGTTGCCGCGGTCGTCGGTCAGGCCGAGGTGGCCGCCGCGGAAGAAGATCGTGTTGCCGAGCACGTCCGGGGCGTGATGCTTGAAGTACGGAGATCCCTGCTGTTCGATCTTCGCCACACGTTCCTCGAGCTGTTTCACCGGCGCCCTGGTGGTCGATTCGACGGCGCCGACGCGCGTTTCGAGCTTCTGAACCTGTTGGGTCTGCGCCGGCTCGGCGGCCTTGATGGCGGCCAGTTCATCGCGCAGGGATTGAAGCTCCTGCTCCAGCGTCTGCATGCGCTTCTCGATGGCCGACGTGTCCGTTGCCGCCGTGGCGCTCGCGCTGATCGACGACAACGCCGCCGCGATCAGGGCACCGCCGGTCCAGGCGTTTTTCCTCTTGTTCATGGGGTGGTTCTCCTCTTGATAATGTGGATCCGCCGCGCCGTGCGTGTTGCTCCACGGCCGGTCGTCAATGGATTTTTTGCGCCCCCTCGTCCCCGGCATAGACGCCGAACGCCCTGTCATTGGGGCAGAAATCCAGGGCGGCGGCGGACGTCGCCCGCGCCAGCGTCCGATCGCAGGTGGCGGTCTGATCGCAGCCCTCGCAGGCGCGCGCCTCCTGCTCCAGCCGCACCACGGGCACGCGATGCAGATATTCCTGCACGTCGATGCCGCGGCGCGCCAACATGCGCCCCAGGCGCAGCCGGTTGACGCGCTCGGCGAGCTGCCGCCGGAAACGCCGGCCGGTGAGATAGTTCGCACGCACCGTCAGGATCAACGCCGCCGCCAGGCCGATCACGGCCAGGCCGGCGATGAACAACGGCAGAAGACCGGCAATATCCATGTGCCATTGAACCCCCTTGCTGGAATGGCCGCACTCTAGGGGGCTTTAAAAGTATGGAATTTGATCCAGATCAATAACGGGCAAGTTTCCACGGCCGTTCGATGGGAGAATGTTGCGTGTGACCGCGGGTGTCGCATTTATCAATATGCAGCGAGAGAAAGATTCCCCAACCGGCAATCCCCGATTATTGAAGGACGACGCCTGCGCGCCTGCCGGCGACACGCTGGCGTGCTTTCATTGCGGCCGGGCGTCCGGGCCGGACGGCGTGATCCGCATGGCGTTGCTGGGCGAGGAGCGGAGCTTTTGCTGCCACGGCTGCGCGGCGGCGGCCGGCCTGATCGCCGGGGCGGGCCTCGGCGATTTCTACCGGCTGGGACGCGGCGCCGTCCCGGCGGCTGCCGGGGCGGATCAATATCAATACTGGCGCGCCTACGATCATCCCGACATGCAGCGGGAATACGTGAGCACGTCGGGCGGCGATGAGGATGAAATCGCGCTGCGGGTGGAGGGCATGACGTGCCCCGCCTGCGCCTGGCTCATCGAGAAATACCTGTCGTGCCTGCACGGCGTGCGCGAAGTGCTCGTGAACTACACCCGCCGCCTGGCGCGGATCCGCTACGACCGGCGCGCAGTGACGCCCAGCCGCCTGCTCACGCGCCTGCATGAGCTCGGCTACCGGGGCGAGCCGGCGCTGCCCGGCTGGGAGCGGCGGCGGATGGAGCGGGAGCGGCGCGCCCTGCTGCGCCGGCTGGGCGTGGCGGCCGCCTTCGGGATGCAGGTCATGATGGTGGCATGGGGATTTTATTTCAGCGGCGGCACGCCGGAGCGCGAACAGGTGCGGCTCATGCAGGGTCTCAATCTGCTGTTGACACTGCCGGTGGTGCTGTATTCGGCGCAGGCTTTTTACCGCCCGGCCTGGCGCAGCCTCGCGCTGGGCGCCTTGTCCATGGATGTGAACGTGTCGCTCGCCATCGTGCTGGCCTACGCGGGCAGCGCCTGGGCGGTGGCGCGCGGCGCGGGCGACACTTATTTTGATTCGGTGGTGATGTTCGTGACCCTGCTGCTGGTGGCGCGCTACTTCGACTTCAGCGCGAGGCGGCGCGCGGCGCTGCACCTGGAGCATCTGCAGGAGCGGCGGCCGGCGCTCGCCACGCGCCTGACGCCGGCGGGGGATGGATGGCGCACCGAGACCCTCGCCGCGTCCTCCCTGCGCGGGGGCGATCGCATCCTCGTGCCACCCGGCGAGATCCTCCCGGTGGATGGCACGGTGTGCGAAGGCGCCTCGCGCGTCGATGAAGCCCTGCTGACGGGGGAATCCCTGCCGGTGGCCAAGAGAACGGGCGACCCTGTTTATGCCGGCACCGTCAACAGGGAAGGCGCGCTGCATGTCAACGTGACGGGCCTCGGCGCCACCACCGTGCTGGCGCACATCATCCGCGCCGCGGAGCGGGCGCACTCGGATCGCCCGCGGATGACCCTGCTGGCCGATCGCTGGGCCTCGTGGTTCGCGCTGGCCGTGCTGGTTGCGGCGCTGGCGGCGGGCCTGTTCTGGTCGCAGCTGCCGGGAGGGCGCGCCTTCCCGGTGGTGCTGTCGGTGCTGGCGGTCAGCTGCCCCTGCGCGCTGTCACTGGCGACGCCGGCCGCCTACGCCTGCGCCATCGACGCCTGCCTGCGCCGCGGGCTGCTCGTGGCCCGGGGGCGGGCGCTGGAGATACTGGCGCGGGCCACGCATTTCATTTTCGACAAGACCGGGACGCTCAGCGGCGGCGCCTTGCAGGTGGTGGAGCTGCGCCAGCTGTCGCCGCTGTCGCGGCAGGAATGCCTGCGGCTGGCGGCGGGGCTTGAGACCGGATCGGAACACCCCGTGGCCCGCGCCATACTCAGGGCCACGGGAGATGATCGCCGGGAGCTCGCCGCCGATCTGATCAATCATCCGGGCCTGGGCGTGGAGGGAACCATCGCCGGCCGCCGCTGGTTCATCGGCAGTCTCGAATTGATCCGCCGCCACGTCCGCATCATTCCCTGGCAGCTCACGGGGGAAATCGAGTCCGGGCGGCCGGACATGGCCGTCTATCTGGCCGACGCGGAGCGCGTCCACGGCCTGTTTGTCCTGCGCGAGGCGCCGCGCGCGGGCGCCGCCGGCGCGGTCGGTGCGTTGCGCCGCCAGGGACTGCGGACGGTGATGTTGAGCGGCGATCGGCGGCCGGCGGCGGCGGCGATGGGCGCGGAACTGGGGCTGGACGAGGTGCACGCCGGGTGCTCGCCGGAGGGGAAATTGCGGTTCCTCGATCGGCTGCGCGCCGGGCGCCGCGCCGTCACCGTCATGGTGGGCGACGGCGTCAATGACGCCCCGGTGCTGGCCGCCGCCGATGTCTCCATCGCCATGGCGGCCGGCTCCGCGCTGGCGCAGTCGCATGCCGATGTGGTTCTCATGAACGATCATCTCGAGGCGCTCGCGTTCCTGCGGGCGCTGGCCGTCCGCACCCGCCGCATCATCCGCCAGAATCTTTCCTGGGCCGTGGCCTACAACCTGTTGGCGCTGCCGGCCGCCGTGGCGGGATGGGTGCCGCCGTGGCTCGCGGCGCTCGGCATGTCGTGCAGTTCCATGCTGGTGGTGGGTAACGCACTGCGGCTGTTGAAAACGCCGGATGCGGAGGCGCGTTGAATGGATATTCTTTATCTGCTCATCCCGTTGTCCCTGGTATTGCTGGCCGGCATCGTGGCGGCCTTCCTGTGGGCCGTGAACTCCGGCCAGTTCGATGATCTGGAGGGGGAGGGCACGCGCATACTCATGGACCGGGAGGAGGACGAGATGCCGCCGCCGGCGGATGCGAAGGAGCGGCTTCGATGAGGAGATGCTGATGCGCGGGCGGATGCAGGGCGAGCACGGCGGTGGCCAGGCCCGCGGCCATCAACATCGCCCCGTAAGCCCGCCGCACCCGCGCGCGGCAGAGAACGACGAACGCCTGCGCGGAGAACAGCACCGCGGGCACGGTGCCGAGGCCGAAGCAGAACATGAGCAGCGCGCCGCCCCAGGGCGTGCCGGCGATGATCGACCAGCCGAGCGCGGAGTACACCATGCCGCAGGGCAGCCAGCCCCAGATCATGCCGACAGCCAGCGCCGCCGCCGGGGTGCGGACGGGCAGCAAGCGCGCGGCCGCGGGCTGGAGCCTGCGCCAGGGGAGCATGGCGGCCCGCTCGAGGGGCCGCCACCAGGTGCGGCCGCCGAGGTGATGCCAGCCGGTCAGCGCCAGCACCGTAGCGGCCAGCAGGGCAAGAATCGCATGGCCGGCGCCGCTGTGGGAATGCAGGCCGGCGAGGGATCCCGCCAGGATCCCCGCGACGGCGTAGCTCAGGATGCGGCCCAGATTGAAGATGAGCCCATAGAGCAGCGTCCCGCCGGGGCGGTTACGCACCGAAGGCGGGAGGCCGAGGTTCAGCGCGCCGGCGATGCCGCCGCACATGCCGGCGCAATGCACCGCGCTGAACAGCCCCAGGGAGACGGCGATGAGGATCGGCATGAGCGGATGAAAGCGTTTGTATTGACAAGAAATAGAATAGGGCAGCCGCCGGCTGCTGTGAAATGATTTCAACCGGAAAACCAGGATGACCAAAACGACGAAAACAAGACGGCCGGGGACGGGGGGGCTGCAACAACGCCTGCGGGCGTTGGAGGGCGAATTGAACGGCATCTTCACCGCCGCCGCGCAGGGCATGATCATCGCGGACGCCCACGGCATCATCCGGCGCTTCAATCCGGAGGCGGAAAAAATATTCGGTTACCGCGCCGATGAAGTCGTGGGCACCAGCCTCAACTGTTTGATGACCGACAGGGACCGGCATCAGCATGACACCTACATGCAGAGATACCTGAAGACGGGCAAGGCCCATATCATCGGCATCGGCCGCGAGGTGTACGGCCGCCGCCGCGACGGCACGGAATTCCCGCTTTACCTCGCCGTCGGCGAACTGCCCGACACCGGCGGCGGCCGCCAGTTCATCGGCATCCTGCGCGACATCTCGAAGGAAAAGGCCATGGAGGCCGCGCTCAGGGTGAGCGAGCAGGAACTGCGTCTCATGATCGAAAACGCGCCCATCGGCGTCATCACATTGGACGGCGAAGGCCACGTGCAGTACGCCAACGCGGCGCTGCTGCGGATGCTGGGCGTCATGGTCGACGACATCGAGGGGAGTTCGTTCGAGTCCTGGATCATCCCGGATGACCAGGAGCTGTTCCGGCAGTTCCGCCAGAAGGTGCTGATGCACAGGGCGGGATCGGCCATTGAATTGCGCCTGCGTCCGCCGGGCGGGGAGCTGCTGCACGTGGGGCTCCACGGCGGGCTGGTGGACACGCCGCTGCGCGGGCCGATGATCACCGCCCACGTCATCAACCGTACGCCGCAGGTGCTGGCGGAGCAGGAGGCCAGCGCCCACCGCGAGGCGCTGGCGCAGGTGGATCGGCTGAACACCCTGGGCGAGATGGCCTCAGGCATTGCCCACGAAATCAACCAGCCGCTGACCGCCATCGCCACTTACGCCCAGGCCATCAGGCGCATGATGGAACAGCTGCCGGCCATGCCGCCGGAGATGCACGAGGCGCTGGAGCAGATGTCCACGCAGGCGGAGCGGGCCGGCGAAATCATCCACCGCATGCGCGGCTATGTCCGCAAGCGCGCCATTGCCTACGAAGCCACCGATCTCAACGAATGCCTGCGCTCGATAGTGAAACTGGCCATGAGCAACGTGCGCGAGAACGAGGGCCACATCCATCTGGAGCTGAACGCCGGTCTGCCGCGGGTTACCATAGACAGCGTGCAAATCCAGCAGGTGGTCATGAATCTGATCTTAAACGCGCTGGACGCCATGAAGATGGTCGCGCCGGAACACCGCAAAATCGTGGTGCGCACGCACCGCCCGGCGCCGGACTGCGTGCAGGTGGACGTCGCGGATCGGGGGCCCGGCCTGTCGTCGTCCGTGGCCAACGTGCTGTTCACCCCCTTCGTGACCACGAAGGCCGGCGGCATGGGGCTGGGGCTGCCCATCAGCCTCTCGATCATCACCGCCCACGGCGGCAAGTTCTGGCACGCCCCCAATCCCGGCGGCGGCATGTGCTTCTCCTTCACCCTGCCGGTGGCGACGGAGGCTGCGGATGCAGCCCTCTGAGGCGGTCGTTTACGTCGTCGATGATGATCACTCCGTGCGGCAGGCGGTCTGCATGTTGCTGCGTTCCGTCGGCTACCGCCCGGTGCCCTGCGCCACGGCGGCGGAGCTGCTCGACAAGCTGCAGCCGGACGCCGGGGGTTGCATCATCCTCGACGTGCGCATGCCGGGCATGAGCGGCCTGCAACTTCAGGAGCACATGAACCAGCGTCAACTGGACCTGCCCGTCATTTTCATCACCGGCCACGGCGACGTGGACATGGCGGTGATGGCGATGAAGGCGGGGGCCTTCGACTTCCTCCAGAAGCCGTTCAAGGATCAGGCGCTGCTGGACAGCCTCGAACGGGCGCTGCAAAGGGATGAGGAACGCCGCCAGCGCCTCGAAGGCCGGCGCAGGCTCAGGGAAAAGCTCGCGCTGCTCACGGCGCGCGAGCGGGAGGTGTTGAATGGCATGGTCGCCGGCAAGGCCAACAAGGTCATGGCCCTCGATCTCGGCTTGAGCGAGCGCACCGTGGAGGCCCACCGCGCGCGGGTCATGGAGAAAATGCAGGCCAGGTCGCTCGCGGAACTGGTCCATGAAATGGCGTCGTTCGACAACCAGGAATCCTTTCCATAAATCCCCGCCGCGGGCGGCGGCCCCCTCCCGATCAGTACGCACCCTTCTACGTAGTTTCCGCAATCCGGCCGCGGGGATTTTCGAATATTCATCCCGCCCCAGCCGGGGCTATAAATAATCCCGACGCAGCCTCAATGACAGGAGGAGGGGTTATGGCCAAGGCTCAAACAACGACGAATGTGGTTTCCTTCGCGCAGTCTTCCACGGCATGCAAAAAGTGCAGTCTGCATGTCATGTGCGGCGGGGAGGGCGCGCAGGGGCGGAGTGTCTTCAGTCAAAAATCGTGCGGACACAATGGCAGGGTGATCGATCGCGGCGAGTACCTGTTCCGGCAGGGGGACAGGATGCAAGCCCTCTACGTCATCCGCTCCGGGACGGTCAAGGCCACCATCAGCGCCTCGGACGGCACCGAGCAGGTGATCCGGTTTTATCTGTCGGGCGACGTGGTGGGCCTCGACGCGCTCGGCGAGCAGCGCCACGTGTCCTCGGCGCAGGCCCTCGAGACCACCAGCTTCTGCCGCTTCGCGCTGGCGGAAATCGACGAGGGCTGCGCCCGCGCGCCGTCGGCCGTCCGGCAATTCATGCGCATCGCCGGCGAGGAGCTGGCGCACGAGGAGCAGCATGCCATGCTCATATCACAGCGTGACGCGGAACAGCGCATGGCCATGTTCCTGCTGCAGCTGTCGGAGCAATACGGCAGGCGCGGCTATTCCGACAGGGAGTTCAACCTGCACATGTCGCGGCAGGACGTGGCCAGTTTTCTGTCGCTGGCGGTCGAGACGGTCAGCCGCATTTTCACCCAATTCCACGTCAACGGTCTGCTGAAGGTCGAGCGCCGGCATATCCGCCTGCTGTCGCTGGAAAAACTGCGCGAAGTCGTGGGCGTTCCCGCGGGCGCGCTCCCCGCCGGCAAGTCACAGCACTATGCCCAGGGACTCAATTGATGAAGTCGTCGGTCGTGAAAAATCCGGAGCGTGAACGACGACCGTTGATCGGCGTGGTGGATGCCGATGCATCGGTTCGCGGCGCGTTGCAGACCCTCATACGGTCGCACGGCTATGATGCAACAAGTTATGCCTCGGCGGAGGAAGTGCCGGGGGATCTGTCCCGTTTCGATCTGCTGATCGTGGGAGAGGAGCTGCCGGGCATGTCGGGCGTGGAACTGCTCGAGAAGGTCCAGGCGCGGGGGCTGCATCTGCCGTCCATCGTGCTGACGTCCGCCGGCGACATCCCGCTGACGGTCCGGGCCATGCGGGCGGGGGCGGCCGACTGCCTGGAGAAGCCCTTTTTCCAACTGGCGCTGCTGAAACGGGTCGAACAAGTGTTGTCGGAATCCCGCACCGGCTGACGTTCGACGGCGTCACGAAACCCGCAATGACGCGGCTGAAGCATAACTTAAGCCTTCCCGCCGGCTCCTAGAACGCAAAAGGCGTTGGCGAATCGGCCCTGCCAACGGCGTGTAATCAAACTCGACAATCACCCCGTCGCTGTCCGGATTCCCGGAGGGATTGGTTTGGTAAACGAGCCCTGGAAATGCGGAGCTGTCCTACCCTACCAATGCCACGCACTAAAAGGTGGTTTCTGCCGGCTGGCGACATGACCATCGTCATAGAAAAAAACCGAGCCGGTTCCGATGTCCCGGTAATAGTAATACCAGACGGTTTGCCCGCTGAGTTTGAACGTGGTGGCGGGAGGGCCGAGGAGTTCCAGCACCTGTGCCTTTGTCATTCCGTCCTCCAAGCGCGCCCAACTTTCTTTGGGGGTGAGTTTCGCAGCCTCGCCCTCCGCCGGCGATGCCTTGGCGGTGACGGGTTGCTTTGCCAGCGGGGCGCCGGGAGGCTGATCTGATGGCGGACGGGTTTGCCGCGGAACCGCCGCTGTCTCTGTTGCCGGCGCTTTCGCATTCTTTGACGCGACGTCTTCTACTGTCTGCCGGTCCTTTTCAACCTGGCCTAATTTTTGTTCCAGAGCGTCGACCCGGTGTAGAAGTTCCTCCACCATTTTCGTCAGGGTCTTCAATTGCTGTTCCTGATTGCTGGCGGCGGAGGGAGGAGCGGCAAGCGCCAATCTCATCCCGCACACGAGCGGTATGATTGCCAGCATTGCAAGAATCGCCGCTTTTTTCCGGCGGGTCATGTGCTGTCGCGGCTTCATGCGCAATGACTCCGGGCAATCGTTTTATTTCGGCGGATCAAGGCAGGGATTCCAGATAGGTCGCGACCTGTTCCATTTGTTCACTGGTGAAACTCTGCATGATCGGTTGCATGACCGGGTTGACGCGCAAGCCGTTCTTGAATGAATTCATTTGCTTGACGAGATAGGCGGCGTGCTGCCCGGCGAGACGAGGAAACAGGCCGGCGCCCTGTGCCTGGGCCATGTGGCAGGTCTGGCATGCGGGTACGTTTTGGGCCGGGATCCCCCGTTCGAATATTTCCTTCCCCGCCGCCACCTGCCTGGAATCCACGGGATTGGGCGCCACCGGCTTGAGTTGCTCATAATAATGTCCCAAGGCTTCTATTATGGGATCGGTCAACTGCGACGCCATCCCCCACATGTAGGCTTGCGCATCCGGATCCTTGCGGGTCGCGTCACGAAAGGCCTTCAGTTGCGCCTCGATGTACTCCGCACGCTGGCCGGCCAGGCGGGGAAAGGTGGGCGATATGCTTTGTCCGCTTCTTCCATGGCACAAGGCGCATTCCTGCGCCGCCAGCTTTGCCGCCGCGTCTTTCAATTCGGGAGTGATTTGTTCTTCGGAGGGCGCCGTCTGCTGTATCTTGGTGAGGGCCGCGGCCTGTTCCCCCGTGGTTGGCTGGTTTTCGTGCGTTTCGGGGCCCGCCGCCAGAACGGAGGTGGTCACCAGAGGGAACAGGACTGCCATCGAGAATAGTCGGTTCATCGTTTTACTCCCCTAAGGTTGTCGACCGGGCAAAGCCCCGGCATTTTGTCCCTCGCGGCCGCGTTCCTCTGAATCCCGGACATGGCTAGAAATTGAACCAGCCCAGGAAATACAGGGTATTGTTGTCCGACGCGCTCCGCCCCGAGCCATCATAATTCGAACTGGCGCCGTTGAATTTGTTGTAGGCGGTATATTGCAGTACGAACTTCGTGTTCAGCCACGGCACATAGGTGGCTTGGGCGATGAAATAATCGCTGTCAGGACTGCCGTTGTTGCTGCCGGTCACCGGCGCCGGCGCATAAAGCGCAGTATCGGTTGTTCCCCAGGTGTTGACGTAGCCGAGCGAGAGCCCGTACTTGCGATGGTAATAATAATTACCGGTGATCTTGAAGGTCTCCAGCGTATCGTGGGAATTGGGCGGTGTGAGGCCGTTGATGATGGCGCTGTTGACGCTGCCATGGAGGTCCTGATCCTCATGGATATAGCTCGTCAGGACGGTAAAAATATGTTCGTCACCGATGAACTGATACTGCGCATCCGCGGCTACGTCGGTGAAATTGTCTGTCGGGCCATTGGCCCCCACCTGGACCAGCGGAGCAGGATTCAAATGTGTCGGAAACACTTCCTCGTAAAGCCCGAAAGTCCCCACCTCGAGAGAATGGCGATCCCATTGCGCTTGGTAGGCGAGCCGCCAATAGGGAGCGACGCCATTCATTGGATCTACGGCGCTGCTGTCAATCGGCCCATTGCCACCGGTAGTGCCGTTCTGGAATCCCTGGGGCGAGGTGCGGTACACGCCCGCTTCAGCATATAAGGCGTTGTTCCACCACAGATAGGCGCTGGCGCCGCCGACATTCTGGGCCAGTGAGCCATCAATGCGGGTGGCCGCGGCAGGCGTCGGCGCCGCATCGGGACCTTCAAACGGGAAGCCCCATGCGGGCGTGCTGTTCCAGACATCCTGTACCGTCGGGTTGTTGTTCAACGTTATTCCGTAGACGAAATCCCGGTTCTCGTTGGACAGGTTGTCGGCGAATCGGAGGTCCGTGTTGTCGAAGCCGAAGGTTCCACTCGCGCTACTATAGGTGGCCTGTACGAATGCTCCGATCTTCGGGGAAATCGCCCCGGCAAAGAAGATGCTCGCCTGCTGCGGAAATTCGAATGTTCCATCCTGCGCCAAGTGGCCGGGGATGTTGGCATCAGGCAGGGCCTTGTTCGTGCTCGTCACCGACGTCTGGAACATGAAGGAGATCGGCGGCATCGCGTTGAGTTCCAGAATGTCTTCCTTGTTTAACGTAATGTCCTTGATGGTTTTGAGATTGGATATGACATAGCCATTCAGCTTGAATTGCCTGCCAAAGGGCGTGAGTTCGGGAAATACGGTATGGCAGGCGGCACAGGCCATGCCCGTCTGGCGGGCGAAGCTGGGCACGGCGTCTGCGGAGTTGCTCCACAGCAATACCATGGCCATGACCGCCAGCCAGATGTATTGACCCGCCTTCGAGATAATCTGTAAAGTGGATTTCATGTGTACCTCCATTCTGGATTTATCCGGTATGGGTTTTGCCCGAATGTTTTGACGGTTCCCGGCATGTCGGCGGTCGGCGATTAGGGGGCGAGGACAAAGCGGCCGGGAGCGTCGTATAGCGGCGGCAGGCCGGCCTCCGGCGCGCCCATCGCCGGCGGGGCCACGGGCGCGCCGGAATGCCGCTTGAGCCACGACAGCCAGGCCGGCCACCATGACCCCTCGCACCAGCGGGCCCGCTCGAACCAAAGATCGGGATCGGTGTATTTCTCCTCGTGCGCGCGGGTGGCGATGCGATGACCGCGACCCGGGACGACGGGCGTGACGGGCGGATTGACGATGCCGACGTTGTGGCCGCCGGTGGTCAGCGCGAACGTGATCTCGGTGTCGGTCAGCAGGTGCACCTTGAATACCGAGCGCCACGGCGACACATGGTCGCGCTCGGTGGCCACCACGAACAGGGGCAGGCGGATGTCGGTCAGCGCCACCGGCCGGCCCTCGACCTCATAGCGTCCCTCGGCCAGCTCGTTGCCGAGATAGAGCTTGCGCAGGTATTCACTATGCATGCGGTAGGGCAGGCGCGTCGCGTCGGCGTTCCAGGCCATGAGATCGGTCAGCGGCCGGCGCGCCCCCATCAGGTAGTCATGCGTCATTTTCGACCACACCAGGTCCTTGGAGTTGAGCATCGCGAACGCCCCGCTCATTTCCTTGCCGTCGAGATAGCCGCGCGTCCACATGATGTCGTCGAGAAAGGCGATCTGGCTCTCATCGATGAACAGCCCGAGTTCGCCGGGTTCGGTGAAATCGAGTTCCGAGGCCAGCAGCGTGAGGCTGGCGAGGCGGCGGTCATTTTCGCGCGCCAGCACCGCCGCGGATATCGCCAGCAGCGTGCCGCCCAGGCAGTAACCGAGCGCGTGGAGCCGGCGCCCGGGCATCACCTTCGCGACCGTGTCGATGGCGGCGCGTATGCCCTGCGCCAGATAATTGTCGAGGCCCAGATCGCGATCCTCGGCGACGGGGTTTTTCCAGGAGATCATGAACACCGTGTGGCCGTTGTCCACCAGGTGGCGGACCAGCGAATTGTCCGGCGAGAGGTCGAGGATGTAGTACTTCATGATCCAGGAGGGCACGATGAGCACGGGCTCCGGATGCACCTCCGCGGTGGTGGGCGCGTATTGGATCAGCTCGATCAGCCGGTTGCGGTAGATGACCTTCCCGGGCGTGACGGCGAGGTTCACGCCGGCCTTGAACGCCTCGGTTCCCGCGGGCGGCCGGTTGGCGATCAGCCGCAGCATGTCCTCCCACAGGTTCCGTCCGCCGCGCACGAGGTTCATGCCGGCGGTGCGTGCGGTTTCATGCAGCACCTGCGGGTTGGTCGGCAGAAAATTGGACGGTGAAAACATGTCCAGCCACTGGCGCGCCGTGAAGGCGACCACGTCTTCGTGGTGCCGGGTCACGCCGCGCACCTCCGTGGTGGCGTTCCACCACCATTGCTGGGTGAGCAGGAATGACTGGTAAATCAGGTTGAAGGGCCAGTTCTTCCAGTCGGGATGATCAAAACGGTGATCCTGCGGCAGCGGCTCGATGCATTCCGGGCAGTGGCGGAGAAGGGCGGAACTCATGTACAGGGCCAGGCGCGTTACTTTTCGCGCGGCCTTCTGCACCAGCTCCATCTGCTTGCCGGGCGACGTGGTCAGGTGGGCGAACCAGTCCAGCCACGCCAGCATCAGGGCATGGGGTGAGATGCCCTGCGTCAGCCGCCCCAGCGCGGCGTTCAGCAGCGCGTCATGCTGGCGCGCCTCCTCGTTGGTGGGTTCGGGCAGCGCCTCGAAGAGGTTGATGATGTCCCTCGGAGGGGCGGGAGGCGGTGCAACGCCTGCTGCGGGGGGCGTCTCCCGCGCCAGGGAACGGACCTTTGCCTCCCGCGTTTCAGGCATGGGGAATCACGCCGCCCTGGCCTTGCCGCGCCTGCCTTCCCTGGTTGCGCCCTCCTCCGGAACGGCCAGGGTGGCAAGTTCCGCCTGGTCGGTCGCCAGGCGCGCGGCGTCCGCCGCCGCCCTGGAGGTGATGGCGCAGGCATCGCAGAAGATATCGGCCGCCGATTTCCACAACGACATCAGCGGCTCCAGGGCGCCCGGCGTCATTCCCATCATGTCCCGGAAGCCCTCGCCCGTCTGCATGATCTTGCCCTGCAATCGCATGAGGGCGCCCAGCGGACCCTGCTCCGAGGTTTCGCAAAACCCGCTCCAGTAAAGCAGCGCTTCCCTGGCCAGGGCGCGCGCCAGCTCGGCCTGAATCCCGATCAATTCCTCCACGGTGGCGGCGTCGGCGATCTGTTTCAACCCCGCCTCGTAATCCGACAGCGCCTCCGTGAGGGTCTTCAATTGGCGGGCGTGGAGGCGTTTTGCCTCCATCAGCGGGAGTTTCATCGTCTCGAGCATGACCCGCAAGCCGCCGCGGTAGTGGTTGAAAAAAGGCATGTTGGCTTTCATCGTGCATCGCTCCTCGATTGAATGCAGGTGCATCAATCATCAATTGCGCACGCCGCCCGCGCTCCCGGCGCGCCACGTCCGGCTTTCCTGGGCACGGGAAGTCATGTCATAGTCAATCATGGCGCCGGGTGTTCCACATTGATCCAGATCAAGTGACGGATGCGGGCCGGATAAATAATGGCGGCCTGGGAGTCGCCGGCGTGCGTCACGGGTCGTATGAGCGATGGAGGGAAATTTATGGCGCGACAGCAAACCACGTGGATTGTCATGGCGGACGGCAGCCGGGCGCGCATCGTCAGGCGCAGGGCGGAGGATCGCGGCTTCGAGGTGATCCTGCAGCTGGAAGCCCCCGAGACCCACCTGCCGTCGCGTGAACTCGGCTCGGATCGGCCCGGCCGGGTCCAGGAGAGCCGGGACGTCACCCGCCACGCCATACAGCCGCGCCAAGACCTTCATCGCAAGAACATGGATGCCTTTCTCAGGCGTGTCGCGACCCGTCTCAACGACGCCGGCGCCCAAAAATCATACGATGCCCTGATCCTTTTCGCGCCGCCCCATGCCCTGGGCGAACTGCGCCGGCACCTGAGCGCGGCGGCGGAAAAGAAGGTGAAGGCGGCAATCGCCAAGGATCTGAACAAGCTGCCGCTGGAGGAATTGGCGGAGCATCTTCCTGTTCTGAAGAAGTAGATCAAGCGAAGCGCGCGGCCGCGCCTTCCTTGATCTGGATCAAGGCGTCCCCGGCGCTTTCGCGCGATGCTTTATAAAAGGAACCCGCGGAGAACGAGCATGTCGGAAGACCTGGATCTGCAGCAGCGCGTCATCGACGAACTGGAGCTCGACCCGAGCGTGAACGCCGCCCACATCGGCGTCAGCGCGAACGGCGGCGTCGTCACCCTGACCGGCCACGTCGAAAGCTTCGCCGAGAAATGCGCCGCCGAGCAAATCGTGCGACGTGTGAGGGGGGTGAAGGCGCTGGCCCAGGAACTCGAGGTGCGCCTCCCACCCCATAAAAAAACGGCGGACGACGAAATCGCCGCGCGCGCGGTCAAGATCCTGGGCTGGGACATTTCGCTGTCCCAGACCACCATGCCGTCCGTCAAGGTGGAACACGGCGTAATCACGCTGTCGGGCGAGGTAGAATACGAATACCAGCGCGCGGCGGCGGAGAATGACGTGCGCAGGCTCGGCGGCGTGAAGGCGGTGATCAACAACATCCAGATCCGGCCGCGCGTCACCGTCACCGACGTGCGCGCCAAAATCCGCGCCGCCTTCGAGCGCGCCGCCGATCTCGAGGCCGGCGGCGTCGTCATCGACGTGACCGACGGCAGGGTCACCCTCCGCGGCCGGGTGCACAGCTGGCCCGAGCGCGAGGCCGCGAGAAGAGCGGCGTGGTCGGTGCCCGGCGTCGTGGCCGTCGAGGATCACATCAGTGTTTCCTAACCGAGGGGGCGCCAGGCCCCGGGAGGACAAAGCCATGCAATGCAATGTCGGACGCACCGAGAAAATCATCCGCATCGTCGCCGGCGCCGCGCTGATCCTCGCCGGCGTCATGTACGGCAGCTGGTGGGGCGCCGTCGGGCTGATTCCGCTCGTCACCGGCCTCGTCGGCTGGTGCCCGGCGTACAAGGCGCTGGGGTTGAACACCTGCGGGACCGAAAAGAGCTAGGTCGCCCGTCATGAAAATCGTGGTTGTCGGTGGTGTCGCCGCCGGCATGTCCGCTGCCGCGCGGGCGCGGCGCCTGAGCGAGAAGGCCGAAATCGTCGTGCTGGAGCGCAGCCGGTACGTTTCCTTCGCCAACTGCGGACTGCCCTATCACATCGGCGGAACGATACGCGATCGCGGGGATTTGTTGTTGCAGACGCCGCAAACGCTCGCCGAGACCCTGAACCTGGACGTCCGCACCGGCCATGAGGTCACGGCGATTCACCGCGAGGAGCGCTTCATCGACGTGAAGGAGCTGGCCACCGGCCAGTCTTATCGCGAAACCTACGAACGGCTGGTGTTGTGCCCGGGCGCGAATCCGATCCGGCCCGACATTCCCGGTGTCCGTCATCCGCGGATTCTCGTCCTGCGCAACATCGAGGACATGGATGCCATCAAGACGGTGGTGGACGCCGGCGCGAAGACCGCCGTCGTCATCGGCGGCGGCTACATCGGCATCGAGGTCGCCGAGAATCTCCGCCGGCGCGACCTGCAGGTCAGCCTCGTCGAAATGCAGGATCAGATCATGCCGCCGTTCGATCCGGAGATGGCGCGCGATCTCCAGTATCACCTGGAATACCACGGCGTGCGGCTGCATCTGGGCTCCCCGGCGATTGAATTCGTCGATCAAGGCGGCCGCGTGGGGGTGACCCTGGGCACGAACGAGCGTCTGATCGCCGATCTGGTCGTGCTGGGCGTGGGCGTGCGGCCGGACGTGCAGCTGGCGCAGGCGGCGGGCCTGAACCTCGGCCCGCGCGGGGGCATCGCCGTCAATGACCGCATGCAGACGTCCGACCCGCTCATCTACGCCGCCGGCGACGCCGTGGAGGTGATTGACGCGGTGACCGGCGAGCCGTCGCTGGTGCCGCTGGCCGGACCCGGCAACCGGCAGGGACGGGTCGCCGCCGACAATATCTTCGGACGGCTCAGCCGGTACGGCCGGACGCAGGGGACCGCCGTGCTCAAGGTCTTCGAAATGACCGGCGGCGGCACCGGCGCCAATGAAAAAACCCTGCGCCGCCTGAACCGGCCCTTCCGAAAAATATATGTCCACCCCTCGGGCCACGCCAGCTACTATCCCGGGACGGCGCCGATGCAGTTGAAGCTGCTGTTCACGCCGCAGGACGGCCGTCTCCTCGGCGCGCAGGTCGTGGGCTACGACGGCGTCGACAAGCGCGTCGACGTGCTGGCCACCGCGATCCGCGCCGGCATGACGGTGTACGATCTTGAACATCTCGAGCTCGCCTACGCGCCGCCGTACGGCGCCGCCAGGGACCCGGTCAACATGGCGGGGTTCGTGGCCGCCAACCTGTTGCGCGGCGACATCGAACTGTGGTACGCGGAGGATTATCCCGCGATCGCCGACGACGCCGTCATCATCGACGTGCGCAGCGCGCTCGAATACGACGCCTGGCACATCCCCGACGCCATCAACATCCCGCTTGGCGAACTGCGCGGCCGGCTGGATGAACTGCCGCGCCTGCAGCCGCTCCTGCTGTACTGCCGCGTTGGATTCCGCAGTTATCTGGCCTACCGCGTGCTGGTGCAGTCCGGCTTCAAGCAGGTGAAGTGGCTTGCGGGCGGCTCGAAGACGTTTTGCAGCCACCACCGCACGCCGCTGTGCACGGGCCGGCCCGGCGTGCCGTTCGTGCCGCACGCCGAGGAACGGATGGCGGAGCAGGCGGTCACCGCCTGCGCCGCGTAGCGGGCGGCGTTTCCATGACGATCGACTGGGATCACTTTACTCCAGGGTCGTCGCTCATCGGCGGCGTGTTGATCGGCCTGGCGGCGGGAGCGCTCATCCTCGTCAACGGCAGGATTGCCGGCATCAGCGGCATCGTCGGCGGACTCATCCGTCCGCGGCCCGGTGATGTCGCCTGGCGCGTCCTGTTCGTCGCGGGATTGCTGCTGGCGCCGTGGCTGCATCGCCTGCTGCTGCCGGCGGCGACTCCACAAATTCATGCGGGCTGGATCACGCTGGGCATCGCCGGGTCGCTGGTCGGCTTCGGCACGCGTCTGGGTTCCGGGTGCACCAGCGGCCACGGCGTGTGCGGCCTGTCACGCCTGTCGCCGCGATCATTCGCCGCCACCGCGATCTTCATGCTGGCGGGCGTGATCACGGTGTATGTCGCCAGACACCTGCTGGCGTGAGGAGGAAAACAATGGGTCTGCTCACCGCGTTCCTGACGGCGCTGGTTTTCGGCGTGGGGCTGATCGTGTCGGGCATGACCGATCCCTCCAAGGTGATTGGCTTTCTCGATCTCACCGGCCGCTGGGACCCGTCGCTGGCGTTCGTGATGGGCGGTGCGATTTTCGTGGCATTCCTCCCGTTCCGCCTGGCGAGGCGGCGCGGCGTCAGTCTCATCGGCGTGAAAACGCCGCCGGCTCCCGCCGGGAAAATCGATTGGCGCCTCATTCTCGGAAATCTCGTCTTCGGCGTGGGCTGGGGGCTGGCCGGCCTCTGTCCCGGTCCGGCGCTGGTGTCACTGGGCCGGCTGCAGGGCCAGGCGCTGATCTTCGTCATGGCGATGCTGGCGGGCATGTCCCTCCATGAACTTCTGAACGCCAGGCTTGCGGGGCGTTGACGCTTAGAACCCATCTCAAATGCTGCTAGAACATGAAAACCGTTCGTGCTGAGCTGAGGTAGCGAAGCACGAACGACTCAAAGACTCAGGCAACATTCGCCCTTCGATACCCCTCGATACCTCGGGACAGGCCTCGGGGCGAACGGCATTTTAAGACAGGTTCTGTTCTATGCCGCCGGGAGGACGGGGGAGGCCTGCTCCGGGTCGCGCTGATGCAGGGCCGGCATGCTTTCGAAATAAGGCCGGATGATGGCGGCACCGGCCCGCCGCTCGAACTGTTCAAAAGGCCCGTCAAAATAGACCTTCCCCTCGTGCAGCATCACCGTGCGCGGCCGCAGGCGTTTCAGCAGGTCCTTGTCGTGGGTGATGATCACCGTCGTGCGGTTCCTGCCGTCCGCATCCCGCGCCTGGTGCATCTTGTAGATGAGGTCGTGGATCTGGCTCGAACTGGTGGGGTCGAGGCCGGTGGTGGGTTCGTCGTAAAACATGATCGTCGGGCTCATCGCCACCGCCCGCGCCACCGCCAGGCGCTTGGCCATCCCGCCGGAGAGCGCCTCCTGGCTGCCGGCCAGGAAGTCGTCGTCGTCCGGCAGGCCCACCGCCTTCAGCGACCGCCGCGCGATGCGGCGGATGTCCTCCTCCGGCATTTCGCGAATTTCGCGCAGCCACAGCGCGATGTTGTCCAGCACCGATCCGGAGAACAACGCGTTGCGCTGGAACACCATGCCCCAGCGCCGGTGGATGCGGTCGATGTCCTCCGGCGTCAACTTCGCAAGATCGCGCAGCGGCTCGTCCGGCGTGTCGTGGTCCGTCACCAGGATGCGGCCCCGATCCGGCACCAGCAGCCCGAGGATGTGGTTGAGCAGCACGGTCTTGCCGCATCCCGATCCGCCGATGATGGCGATGATGTCGCCGCGGGGGATGTCGAGGCTGATCCCCCGCAGCACCTGGTTGTCGCCGAACGCCTTGTGCAGATCCTCGATGCGGATTTCGATGTCGCCGCCGGCCTCTTTTTTCTGACGGGGGTTCATGTGTTTTCCGCCGTGCTGGGGAGGGGACGACGGGCCGCCGTTTTGCACTTCACCGTGTTTTCGTCGAGACTACGGCCCGCGGAACATTCATATATTATGCTGGAAACGCGGCCACCGGGCATCTGATCCACTCCGATGAAATACAAGGACTACTATGCCATCATGGGCGTTGCGCGGGACGCGAGCGCCGATGAGATCAAAAAGGCCTACCGCAAGCTCGCGCGCAAGTATCACCCGGACGTTTCCAGGGAGGCCGGCGCCGAGGAGAAATTCAAGGAGGTCTCCGAGGCCTATGAAACCTTGAAGGATCCGGAAAAACGCGCGGCCTACGATCAACTGGGGCGCCATCGTCCCGGCGAGGATTTCCGCCCGCCCCCGGACTGGGGGGCGCGGTTCGGCGACGCGCATTTCGCCTTTGACGACCTGGATCTGGCGGACCTGTTCGCGGGGCTGACGGGCGCGGCGCGGCGGACACGCGGCGGCGGCGCGGGGATGCCCGGCCAGGATTATGAGATCACGGCGCACATCACGCTGGAGGAGGCCTACCGCGGCACCGAGGTGCCGGTGAACCTCACGGTGCCGGAATACGACGGCCAGGGCCGTCTGCACCGCGAACGGCGATCGTTCACGGTGCGCATTCCAAAGGGGGCGACCGACGGCACCCGCATGCGGCTCCCGGGCAGGGGCGGCAGGGGATACAACGGCGGGCGCGACGGCGATTTGTATCTCAACATCGTCCTCAAGCCCCACGCGCTGTTCCGCGTCAGCGGCCATGACCTGCATCTGGACCTCCCGCTCGCGCCATGGGAGGCGGTGCTGGGCACCGCGGTGCAGGTCCCCACGCCCGGCGGGCCGGTGCGCCTCAAGGTGCCGCCGGCGACGCGCGCCGGACAGCGCCTGCGCTTGGCCGGGCGGGGGCTGCCCAGGCCCGGCGGTGGCGCCGGCGATCTCTACGCCAATGTGCAAATCGTCGTGCCGGGCGCGGTGAGCGCACGGGAGCAGGCGCTGTTCCAGTCGCTGGCCGACATCTCCACCTTCAACCCCCGCGTTCATTTTGAACAGGAGCCGGGCCGGTGAAGATCAGGGACATTGAAGCGCTGTGGCTGGGCGAGCGCCGGGAGTTTTCGCTGGGGGAATTATGCGAGCTGTCCGGGTGCACCGAGCATGAGATACGCGAACTCATCGACTACGGCGTGCTGGCGCCGCTCCGCGAAGCGGCGCCGACGCCCGTCTTCAGCGGCCTGCACTTGATGATCGCCCGCACCGCCCGCCGGCTCGGCAGGGATCTGGAACTGGAGCCGCACGGCGTCGCCCTGATGATTGAACTGCTCGATCGCATCCGGGAACTGGAGGCGCAGGTTCGCGATCTGCACGCCCGGCTGCCGGACGAATCCTGAGCGGATCCCCCGCCACACCAACCTCCAGGAGCACGCCCATGCCTTTCTCGCTGCTGTATCTCGCGCTGTTTCTCGCCGCGCTCGGCATGCTCATGGTGCTGGTGCAGCTGGGTCTGGTGACCATGACCTTCGAGAAACTGGGGCTGTCGCAGGATTCCGCCTTCCTGCTGCTGTTTCTATCCCTGTTCGGCAGCGCCATCAATCTGCCGCTCTTCAGCCTGCGCTCGCGCGCGCCGCCGCGGCCGGTGGAGAAGGTGTTTTACGGGCTGTTGCGCGGGCCGCGGCTGGCCTGGTCGGGACGGACGCTGGTCACCGTCAACGTCGGCGGCGGCCTCATTCCCGTGTTGTTTTCGTTCTATCTTTTCGGACACACGCCGGTCGGCATCGTGGAAACGGTGGTCGCCACCGTCATCGTGGCGGCGGTGAGCTACCGCCTGAGCCGGCCGCTGCCGGGCCTGGGCGTCGCCATGCCCGTGCTCGTGGCGCCAGTGACCGCCGCGCTGGCCGCCCTGCTGCTGGGCGGGGAGTACCGCGCGCCGCTGGCCTACATCAGCGGCTCGCTCGGCGTGCTCATCGGCGCCGACCTGCTGCGGCTGCGCGACATTCCGGCGCTGGGCGTGCCGGCGGCCTCCATCGGCGGGGCTGGCACGTTTGACGGCATATTCCTCACCGGTCTGGTGGCCGTGCTCCTGAGCTGAGCTCCTTCGGGGGTTTTAAGGTCCGTCGCCCTGCCAAAGTGATCGCGCCTGTGCAATAATCTGCCGGCCCGAAAACCGGCGTGCAGAAAAGTCCGCGCGTCCGCGCAGCGGGCGGTAAAACCGAATTCCGCCAGGGAAAACACCAATGGAAGAAAACCGCAAGAAGGCGTTGTCCGTCGCGTTGAGCCAGATCGAGAAGCAGTTCGGCACCGGATCGGTGATGCGCATGGGCGACGTGCGCACGGAGCGCAACGTCAGCGTCATTTCCTCCGGCTCGCTCGGGCTCGACATCGCGCTCGGCGTCGGCGGGCTGCCGCGCGGGCGCGTCGTCGAGATTTACGGGCCGGAATCCTCCGGCAAGACCACGCTGGCGCTCCAGGTCGTGGCCGAGGCGCAGAAGGCGGGCGGCACCGCCGCCTTCGTCGACGCGGAGCACGCGCTGGACGTGCAGTACGCCGAGAAGCTCGGCGTCAACGTCGGCGACCTGCTGGTGTCGCAGCCGGACACCGGCGAGCAGGCGCTGGAGATCACCGACATGCTGGTGCGCTCCGGCGCCATCGACGTCATCGTCATCGACTCGGTGGCGGCGCTGACGCCCAAGGCCGAGATCGAGGGGGAGATGGGCGATTCCCACGTGGGACTCCACGCCCGGCTGATGAGCCAGGCGCTCAGGAAGCTCACCGCCAACATCAAGCGCTCGAACACGCTGGTGATTTTCATCAATCAAATCCGCATGAAGATCGGCGTCATGTTCGGCAACCCGGAGACCACCACCGGCGGCAACGCGCTGAAGTTCTACGCCTCCGTGCGCCTCGACATCCGCCGCATCGGCGCGATCAAGCGCGGCGAGGAGGTCGTGGGCAGCGAGACCAAGGTCAAGGTGGTCAAGAACAAGGTGGCGCCGCCGTTCCGGCAGGCGCTGTTCGACATTCTGTACGGCGAGGGCGTGTCGCGCGAGGGCGAGATCATCGAGCTCGGCTCGCAGCACGGCATCATCGAGAAGACCGGCGCCTGGTACTCGTACCGCGGCGAGCGCATCGGGCAGGGCAAGGACAACGCCCGCCAGTATTTGAAGGACAATCCCGCCAGGGCCAAGGAAATCGAGGCGCAGATCCGCGCCAAGGCGGTGGCGGTCAGCAGCGCCGGTGCGGGTGACGAAAGCACGGAGAACGACGACTGAGCGATGAGGCGCGGGAGCTGCGCCGCCGGGCGATGGAACTGCTGGCGCGGCGCGAGCACAGCCGGCGGGAGCTCGCCGCCAAGCTGAAGCGTCACCATCCGGACGCGGCGCTGATCGAACGGGTGTTGTCCGGGCTGGAAGCGGAACGCGCGCAAAGTGATGATCGGTTTGTCAGTGAATACGTCCGGCAGCGGTCGGAGAAAGGCTACGGCCCGCTGCGCATCCAGCAGGAACTCCGGCAACGCGGCATCACCGCCCCCGAATCCGTGCGCGCGGCGTTCGAGGGCGTCGACTGGGCCGGTCTCGCGGTCCGCGTGCGCCATAAGAAATTCGGCCGCGCCATCCCGCGCGCGGCGGCGGAGCGGGCCAGGCAGACGCGGTTCCTGGAATATCGCGGTTTTTCGGCGGATCATATCCGGCAGGCACTGCAAGGCGAGGATATAGAGCAAGGGTAGGGGCATGAAGAGCAGCACCGAGTTGCGAACGGCGTTTCTGGAGTACTTCGCCCGGCGGGGGCACAAGGTGCTGCCGGGGGGGCCGCTCGTGCCGCCCGACGATCCGACGCTGCTCTTCACCAACGCCGGCATGGTGCAGTTCAAGGACGTGTTTCTCGGCCGCGAGCCGGCGCCGCACCCGCGCGTGGCCACCTCGCAGTGCTGCGTGCGCGCGGGCGGCAAGCACAACGACCTGGAGAATGTCGGCTACACGGCCCGGCACCACACCTTCTTCGAGATGCTGGGCAACTTCAGCTTCGGCGATTATTTCAAGCGCGAGGCCATCACCTACGCCTGGGAATTCCTGACGGAAGTGCTGAACATTCCGGCCCCGCGTCTCTGGGTCACGGTGTACCAGGATGACGACGAGGCGGCGGACATCTGGCTCAAGGACTTGAAGGTCGATCCGCGGCGTTTCTCGCGCTGCGGGGACGAGGACAATTTCTGGGCCATGGGCGACACCGGTCCCTGCGGGCCGTGCTCCGAGATTTTCTACGATCACGGGGAGGGCATTGCCGGCGGTCCGCCGGGCGGCGGCGTGGACGGCGACCGCTACGTCGAGATCTGGAACCTGGTTTTCACCCAATATGATCGCGGCGCCGACGGCAGGCTCATTCCGATCCCGCATCCCTCGGTGGACACGGGCATGGGGTTGGAGCGGCTGGCCGCCGTCGTGCAGGGGGTGCACAGCAACTACGACATCGATCTGTTCCGGCATCTGATCGCCGCTGTGCAGGAGCTGGCCGGGAAGATGACCGACAGAAATTCCATGCAGGTCATCGCCGATCACATACGCTCCTGCGCGTTTTTGATTGCCGGGGGGGTCGTGCCCTCCAACGAGGGACGCGGCTACGTGCTCCGCCGCATCATCCGCCGCGCGCTGCGCCACGGCCACAAACTGGGCCTCAAGGAACCGTTCTTCCACAAGCTGGTGCCGGTGCTGGAACAGGACATGGGCGGTGCCTATCCGGAACTCACCCGGGAGAGGGAGCGGGTGATGCGCGTGATCAAGGACGAGGAGCTGCGCTTCGACGAAACCCTCGACCAGGGCATGAAGCATCTGGAGCTGGCGCTCTCACGCCTGGACGGCAGGATGATCCCCGGCAGGGACGTGTTCGTGCTCTACGACACCTACGGCTTTCCGGTCGATCTCACCGCCGACTTCGCGCGTGAACGCGGCCTGACGATCGATGTTGCCGGCTTCGAGCGCGAGATGCAGGCGCAGCGCGAGCGCGCCCGCGCCGCCAGCCAGTTCGGCATGGCGGGCGCCGAGACGGCCATTCCCGCGGATTTGCTGGTGCTGGTGGCGCCGGGATTCCAGTTCACCGGCCATGAAACGCTGAACGATCAGGCCGTGGTCCGGGCGTTGTTCACGGGAGGCAAACCGGTGCAAGTCCTCCCGGCGGGCGGTCAGGGTGTGGTGGTGCTGGATCGCACGCCGTTCTACGCCGAGGCCGGCGGGCAGGTCGGCGACAGGGGTCGTTTGCGCGCCGCCGACGCGGTCTTCGAAGTGGCGGACACGCGCAAGCAATCCGGCGTGCACCTGCATTTCGGCGCCGTCAAGCTGGGCCATTTGCGGGTCGGCGACAGGGTGGAGGCGGAGGTCGATCCGCAACACCGCCAGCCGACGCGGCTCAACCATTCGGCGACGCACCTGCTGCACGCCGCGCTGCGGAAGGTGCTCGGCAAGCACGTCACGCAAAAGGGCTCGCTGGTGGCGCCGGACCGCCTGCGCTTCGATTTCTCCCACAGCGAAGCGGTGAGCCCCGAGCAATGTCGCGAGATCGAGCGGCTGGTCAACGCCGAGATCCGCGCCAACCGCGAGGTGCAGACGCGCATCATGCCCATCCAGAAGGCGATGGAAAGCGGCGCCATGGCGCTGTTCGGCGAAAAATACGACGACGACGTGCGCGTGCTCAGCATGGGTGATTTCTCGGTGGAGCTGTGCGGCGGCACGCACGTCGCCCGCACCGGCGACATTGGCCTCTTCAAGATCATCGCCGAGAGCGGCGTGGCGGCGGGCGTGCGGCGCATCGAGGCGCTGACGGGCGAGGCGGCGCTCGATTGGGTCGCGGACACCGAGTCGCGGTTGAAGGCCGTCGCCGATCAACTCAAGGCCAACCGCGACACCGTCGCCGAGCGCGTCGGACAATTGATCGAGCGCAGCCGCCAGCAAGAGAAGGACATGCAGGCCATGAAGGGCAAACTCGCCAGCGGCACCGGCGCCGATCTCACCGCGCAGGCCGTGGTGGTGGGCGGGGCGAAGGTGCTGGCGGCGCGCCTTGACGGCGCCGACGTCGCCACGCTGCGCGACACCGTGGATCGGCTGAAGAACAAACTCGGCTCCGCCGCAGTCGTGCTGGCGGCGGTGGAGGAGGGCAAGGTGCGGCTCATCGCCGGGGTGACCCGGGACCTGACCGGCAGGGTGCCGGCGGGCGAACTGGTCAACCAGGTGGCGCAGCAGGTCGGCGGCAGGGGCGGCGGCCGTCCCGACATGGCGCAGGCCGGCGGCACCGATCCCTCCAATCTCGATGTGGCGCTCAAGTCGGTGGTGCCGTGGGTCAAATCACGGCTGGGCGGTTGAACATCACTTAACTTTTTTCAGATTTCCGGTAGACTGGCGCGCCTTTGAGTCCCAGGATTGTCATTTCATGGCTTTGATCGTGCAGAAATACGGCGGCACCTCCGTCGGCAGCGTGGAGCGCATCAACGCCGTGGCGCAGCGGGTCATCCGCGCGCGCCGGGAGGGCCACGACGTGGTGGTGGTGGTCTCCGCCATGAGCGGCGAGACGGATCGACTGATTGCGCTCGCCAAGACCATCGCCGACCGACCCGCGCCGCGCGAGCTCGACGTGCTGCTCGCCACCGGCGAGCAGGTGACCATCGCGCTGACCGCGATCGCGCTGGAGAAACACGGCTGCCCGGCGGTGTCCTACACCGGCCAGCAGGTGCGCATCCTGACCGACAGCGCCCACAACAAGGCGCGCATCATGAAGATCGACGCCGCCGTTCTGCACCGCGACCTCAAGGCCGGCAAGGTGGTCGTGGTCGCCGGCTTCCAGGGCGTGGATGAGCGCGGCAACATCACCACGCTCGGCCGCGGCGGATCGGACACCACCGCCGTGGCGCTGGCCGCGGCGCTCAAGGCCGACGAGTGCCAGATTTACACCGACGTGGACGGGGTGTACACCTCCGACCCGCGCGTCGTGCCCGCCGCCCATCGCCTCGACAAGGTCACCTTCGAGGAGATGCTGGAAATGGCGAGCCTCGGCGCCAAGGTGCTGCAAATCCGCTCCGTCGAATTCGCCCGCAAGTACAACGTGCGTTTGCGCGTGCTGTCCTCGTTCAAGGACGGCCCGGGAACGCTCATCACCTCCGAGGAGGACAGTATGGAAGAGCCGCTCATTTCCGGTGTGACCACCAACAAGAACGAGGCCAAGCTGACCGTGCTGGGCGTGCCGGACAAGCCGGGCATCGCCAGCCGCATCCTGGGGCCCATCGCCGCCGCCAACATCGAGGTGGACATGATCGTGCAGAACGTCGGCGCCGACGGCACCACGGATTTCACCTTCACCGTCAACCGCACGGATTACGATCACGCGCTCGACATCCTCAAGAAGGCGGCCGCCGAGATGAAGGCCCGGGCGGTCGAGGGCGACAACAAGATCGCCAAGCTGTCGGTGGTGGGCGTGGGCATGCGCTCGCACGCCGGCATCGCCAGCAGGATGTTCGAGACGCTGGCAGCGGAGAACATCAACATCCGCATGATCTCCACCTCCGAAATCAAGATTTCGGTGGTGGTGGATGAGAAGTACATCGAGCTGGGCGCCCGCGCCCTGCATACGGCCTTTGGCCTCGACCGCGCCGTGGATTGAACCTCTCGGGATTGCATCAACTCCAACCCCTCAGACCCGCAGGGGTGTAAACTAGCGGGTATAAGGATAAGGAAGCGGAAGGGAGGTACGCATATCGCAGGACAGGAGCAGGAGGATTCGTATGTTGATATTGACCAGGCGGGTCGGCGAATCGCTGATGATCGGTGACAGCATCAATGTCACGGTGCTTGGGGTCAAGGGCAACCAGGTTCGCATAGGCGTGAATGCCCCCAAGGACATTTCGGTGCACCGCGAGGAAATCTACCAGCGGATACAGCAGGAAAAGGCGGAAGGCAAGCCGCATGCCAGCCCGGTGCAGGCGGGCGAAGACGACAAATAGCGAATAACGAATGCTCTTTTACCCGCCTGTGACGGCGGGTATCCTTGGCGTGCAGGATCGTGGAAAGCCGGCCGATAGACTGCCCCCCGCTAAGAGGCGAGTCTCTAAGGGATGAGCGGGCGAGACGGGAGGTCGAGCCCCGGGATTCCTGGCGAGATCAGGAGGATCGAGCCTGGAATCATTACGACCGGAAGCTTGCAGGCAGTTAAACGACGCAGCGCTACGGAGAGGTGGCCGAGAGGCTTAAAGGCAACTCCCCTGCTAAGGGGCGAGTCCCGAAGGGACGAGCGGGCGAGACGGGAGGTCGAGCCGCGGGATTCTTGGCGAGATCAGGAGGATCGAGCCTAGAATCATTACGACCGGGAAAGTTGCACGCGGTTAAATGACGCAGCGCTACGGAGAGGTGGCCGAGAGGCTGAAGGCACTCCCCTGCTAAGGGAGTATAGGGTCAAAAACTCTATCGAGGGTTCGAATCCCTCCCTCTCCGCCAATTCACGAAAATTTACGCGTCACGTAAATTTTCGTGAATCGGATGAGGGAGATTTGGATTTGAACCCTAGGTTCGCCCGATTCGCCGGGAGCGAATCGGAACGCCGCGCAGCGGCGGCCCGCAGGGCGAAGGGCAGGGACAGCCCGGAGTAATCCCTCCCTCTCCGCCAATTCTGTCTATAAAAAGCCCGTAACCTTATTCAGGCAACCGTTTACTCGTGAGCGTTCATTGGGTCAATTTGTCATTTCGAGAAGCCCTTCGGCATTACTCAGGACAGACTTCGCGACGAAGAATTTTGCATAGCGGGAATTTCTTGACACTCTCCCGCCGGCTTCAAGATAATGCCCGCCCTTATTGCATTATTGCAACGATCACACCACGCGCCCGTAGCTCAGTTGGATAGAGTACCTGGCTACGAACCAGGGGGTCGGGAGTTCGAATCTCTCCGGGCGCGCCAATTTCCCTCGGTTGTCCTGTACTACATAAAGGGGACGCCACCCCTTACCATGGTTCTTCCAGCGGGCGGCCGGTCCGATTGATCACAATCGGAACGGAAGGCAGTTTGGCCCCCTGCCACCTCGGATTCCGGCGGCAGGCTCACGCAATGCCTGTGTTCAACAGATCAACATTGTTTTGCGGCTGACGGGTCCGAAGCGTAAATTCACGACACCGCCGCTGCCGCTGCTGGCACGGCCACCGTGGCTCTCGTGGCGGCGAGCTCGGTGAGGAATCCGGCGGCCCAGCGGTAGATGTTGTGCTCTTCCACGACCCGGCGCATGTGCTCCATCCGCGTGCGCCGTTCCGCGGGGTCCATCTCGATGGCGTCGCGTATGGCGTCGGCGAATTGTTCGATGTCATAGGGGTTGATGATGTGGGCGTCCGACAGCTCCCGCGCGGCGCCGGCGAATTCGGAGAGAATCAACGCGCCCTCGTTGTCGCCTTTCGCGGCCACGTATTCCTTGGCCACCAGGTTCATGCCGTCGTGCAGCGAGCTGACGATGCAGAGGGAGGCCATGGACATGAAGGCGTACACCGTCGCCGCATCGTGATGACCGATCAGGAATCGTATGGGTTTCCATGAATCGGTCTGGTACTTCCAGTTGATCTCGTCGGCCAGCGCCTCCAGTTCGGCGAGGTGTTCGCGGTAGCGGCGGATGTGCGTGCGGCTCGGTGCGCCGAGCTGCACGAAGGTGAACCGCTCGCGGTATTGCGGATACTTTTCCAGAAACCTCTCCACCGCGCGGAATCGCTCCGGTATGCCCTTGGTGTAATCGATGCGCTCCACCCCCACCGCGATCAATTCGCCGTTGATTTTGTTTTGCTGTTTGATATCCGTAATCAGTTGCGCCAGTTTATCGTTGGCCGGGACGTGACGTTCCGTCCACCGCTGCACGCTGATGGGAAACGGCCGCACGTGGGAGGCGTGGCCGCGCAGCTCCACGGCGAAGTGGTCCCAGTCGAGTCGCGCCTCGATCATGCGATCGACTGTGTCGAGAAAATTGTTGCAATACTGCTGAAGATGAAAGCCAATCAAATCGGCGCCCAGCATGCCCTGCAATATCTCCGCCCGCCACGGACAGATGCGGAACGCCTCCGGATTGGGCCAGGGAATGTGCCAGAACAGGCCCACCCGCAGATCGGGGCGGGCGCTCTTGAGAATCCCCGGCAACAGGGCCAAATGGTAGTCCTGGACGAGCACCACCGCCCCGCCGTCGCCGATTTCCTCCAGCACGGCCGAGGCGAAACGCTGGTTCGCCCTCACGTAATGCTTCCAGTCGGAAGCGCGGAACACCGGCCGCTCATGAGCGAGATGACACAATGGCCACAGGCCCTCGTTGGAGAAGCCGTAGTAGTAACCCTGTTCCTCCTCGCGTGACAGCCATACCCGCCGCAGCGTATAGCGCGCGTCGTCCGGCGGCACGGTCAGGCGGCCATGCTTGTCGGCGGTCTGCCGATCCGCGTCGCCGCTGCCATGCGCGACCCACAGTCCGCCGCAGGCGCGCAACACCGGATCAAGGGCGGTGACCAGGCCGCCCGCCGGGATGATCATCCGCGGCCGCCCGCTGTTCATCTGGTGCATGTAGGGCTCGCGGTTGCTCACGATCACGAGTTGACGATTTTCACCGAGGCAGTCAATGGCGTGGGCCCGGAGGCGATCGCGGGTCCATACCCGTTCAGCGCGCACCTGCGCCCGCGAGCGCGCGCGGCCCGTCGATCGCGCCGCGCGAAACGTGGCCGCCAGCCGGTCGCTTTCGCTTTCGAGCAGCTCGTTGGAGAGGCCGCGCGGGGGCGCCTCCTGTGCGTTCTCCAACCGCAGGCGCCGCATCCACTGCGCCAGATTGTGCAGCGGCCGCTCATAGGCAATCCACATGGTGCCGACCACCACTGTCACGACCAGCAGTAGGACCAGCAGAATCCAGAAACCAAACTGAATCAGCCGGGCGCTAGCACGCTCGTCGATGTAGCCGATGTCGTGCACGGCGACAAGGACACCAACAATCTGTCCTTCCTTGCTTTTCAGGGGATGAGCGAGAATGTGCAGCAGGGGCCCATTGGACCTCGAAATCTCCGTCACCTCGGTCCTGCTCCCCAGAACGCGTTCCACAATGTCCTGCACCATCTTGCTGTATTCGGACACGGCCTTGGCGGAGCTTACAAGTTCACCATTACCACGGTACACGGCGAAGCCGATCAGGCGGCCGTATCCCTCCAGCTGCGAGCCCAGCGTCCCCTCGATTTCCTGATCCGACTTTTGCAGGGCCCAGTTCATGGTGTAGGAGAGCTGGTGGATCAGCGCATGCGCCCGTTTGTCGACGTCATAGATGTCGATATTCCGCTCCCGCTGCACCTGGTTCCAGGCCAGGAGTCCGGTCGCCAGACAGACGACACCGGCGATCAGAACACCGATGCGCAGCGATTTCGACAGACGTGGCAGTGAGTTCATCATGTTGCCTCCTCCCAGCTCTGGCTGAGCCGGATTGCCGAGTTGATCAGCCCGACCATGCTGTACGTTTGGGGAAAGTTTCCCCACAGCCCGCGGGTTGCGGGATGGACATCCTCCGACAACAGGCCGAGCGGATTGCGGATGGCGAGCAGCGTCTCGAACAGCGCTCGGGCCTCCTCCCTGCGGCCCAGCGCCGCCAGGGCGTCGATGTACCAGAAGGTGCAGATGATGAACGCCGTCTCCGGTCGTCCAAAATCATCCTTCTGCGTGTAACGAAAGATGAAATCGCCCTTTTTCAGGTTGCGCTCGACGGCATTCACGGTGGATGCAAAACGCGGATCATCCGCGGCCAGGAATCCCAATTCGTACAAGAGCAGGAGACTGGCATCGAGTTCCCGTCCGCCGAAACTCTCGACGAAGGTGTTCTGATTTTTATCCCAGGCGCGGTTGCAGATCACCGCGTGCATGGCCTCGGCGTGTCCCCGCCAGTAGGCGGCGCGATCATCGAGCCGCAGATGTCGCGCAATCCTCGCCAGCCGGTCGCAGGCGACCCAGCACATGACGCTGGAAAAGGTGTGTATCCGCACCTCGTTGCGCAGTTCCCATATCCCCGCGTCCGGTTGCTCGAAGACGCGCCTCGCCATCTCGCCCAGCGCCTCGAGGCGCGTGAACAGCGCCTCGTCGCCCGGCCGATCGAGCCGGTGATCGAAAAACGTGTGGGTCGCCGCCAGGACGACCGAGCCGTAGACATCGTTCTGCGACTGCCGGTAGGCGGCGTTGCCGGTGCGCACCGGCCCCATGCCCCGGAATCCATCCAACGCCGGCACCACCGTCTCATTCATGTCGGGCCGGCCGCTGATCCTGTACACCGGCTGCAGGCGGCCGCCGTCGGCGTTGGCGGCGATATTGATGATGTAGTGCAGGTAGCGCTCCATCGAACGGGTGGCCCCCAGGCGGTTCAGAGCGCAGACGGCAAAATAGCTGTCGCGCAGCCAGCAGTAACGGTAGTCCCAGTTGCGTCCGCTGTCCGGCGCCTCGGGCAGGGAGGTGGTCATGGCTGCGACGATGGCGCCGGTGTCGTCGAAGGCGCTGAGCTTCAGGGTGATGGCGGCCCGAATCACCGCCTGCTGCCACTCGAAGGGGATGCCCAGAAAACGCACCCATTCCTGCCAGTAACCCCGCGTCTCGCCGAACCAGCGCAGGCCCAACTCGCCGACCGAGTCCGGCACCGATTCGTCCGGGCCGAGTATGAGCGTGATGTCCTGGTCGACAAGAAAGGGGGATTGTTCAAGGATGGCGGTGATGGAGAGGTCGGTGGTCAGTCTCAGCACCAGTTCCGGCGCGATGTAGCGGATGTGGTGACTGCCGAAGGTGAGAGTGGGTTTGCCCGCGCCGTAATCAAAGGCCGGCGCCAGCCGCACCGTGATCATCGGCCTGCCGGCAAGCCGCCGGATCCGCCGCACCAGCGTCATGGGGTAGTACATGCGTCCGAGGTACCGGAACCGCGGCGCGAAATCGGTAACCTCGACGATGCCGCCATGGTCGTCGTACATCGTGGTGACGAGGATGGCGGTGTTGCGCAGGTAGCGTTGTTCGGCGCGCGCAAGATTCTGCAGATCGATGGCAAACACGCCCTGGTGCTCCCGCGTGTTTTTGCGGAGCAGGGCGCAGAACACCGGATCGCCGTCGAAACGGGGCATGCAGGACCACACAATCCGCGCCCGCGGGTCGACCAATGCGGAGATGCTGCAGTTGCCGATTAATCCGAGGTTCAGATGTTCCATGTCGCCCCGCCGGCGCCGGTCATGAATTCATTTCTCCGCCCTGTAATGTCCGCAGCCACCGCGCGAGAAAATCCCGCACCCCCTGGGGCGGACGGAGCCAGACGTCGGCGGCGGTGCGGTGAGGCGCATCGGACACCAGCACGCCGAGCCCGCGCCCCTGCAACGCCGCCAGCGCGTCCTCATCGGTCAGATCGTCGCCCAGGTACGCCGCCACCGTGCCGGGCCCGGACTCCGCAAGTATGGTATCCACCGCCGTGGCCTTGGAGCAGCCGCGCGCCACCAATTCCATCCCGCCGTCGAAATCGCGAAGGTCCAGGCCGCCCCATGATTCGATCCCCCCCCATTCCCTGAGGACGCGGTCGCGGATTTGATCGATCCGCGCGCCGGTGAGGCCGCGCCAATGTATGGCGAGACCGCCGGGCTTGCGCTCCACGCGTCCTCCCGACAGTCTGATCCAGCCCTCCCAGGCGTCCGCCCTGAACAGCGCGAGCGTGGACTCCGGTGATATTTCCGCGAATTCATACTGCCCGTCCGGCCACAACCTCTCGCGCCCATGCGAGCCCCACAATTCGGGCATGCGCTTCAGGGTCAGCAACGGGATCAAGTCGCGGATCCACCGGCCGCTGATGATCGCGAGCCGCGTGCCGCCGTCATCGAGAACCCGATCGAGCATTTCGCACACGCCCGGATAGGGCACCGCCTTGTGCGGTTCCAGCCGGAACGGCGCCAGCGTGCCGTCGTAATCCAGCATGAGCACGCGCTTGGGCGCAGCCTGCAGCGACTCGAAGAAGGCGTCGAATTTCCGCCCTCCCGCAGGGGTGGATTCCTCGATCATCGTCGCCGATACCTCTGAATTTCGCATGGGTCGGGTCACGTGCGCGCAATCCCTTCGGAAGCGCAGGGTGGACCGGCAATGCCGAAAACGAGCTGTATTAATAGTTGTTGCTGACCGGACCGCCTTGACCACGGCACTTCCAGACTGTTTTTAACGGCTGCTTGCCACGAACACCCAGGGTCAGAACCCCGAATCTAGCGGGGTAAGCCGACGATTTCAACCACTGATTATTCAGGGGGCCGTCACGACAAGTGGATAGAAGGGCCAAACCGCCCTCCGGCGGGACCGCGTAGAAAGGTCGATCGCACATGTTCAGCCTCGCGAAAATGCGAATCCGTTCATGCAATCTCGAGGCACGCACAAAAACTTATCGAGGAACGATCGCAACCAATTTATTGAGAAGGTGCGGCGAAGGATCGCCATGAAAAGCAGGGACGCTGACTTGTCGTCCCCATAGAGAACGGAGGAATGGAACATGCGGAAACACATCGCTTATTTGCTCGGTGTCCAGTTGGCGGTGACCAGCCCCGTCGTCATGGCCGTCCATGGTGGTGGCGGCATGTCACACGCGGGCGAGATGTCCGCCGGTCACATCAGCACGCAAGGGCTGGGCAACACCAACGGCCCGAATGCCGCCGACCGTGATCAGGGATTGGACAGGGCCGAGGATCGGATGAATGCGGAAGGTCTGGAACACAACCAGGCCGGCAAGGACACGCTGGAGCAACAGGAGACCGATCTGGCCGCTCATCATGGCCGCCACAAAGGCTCCAACAAGTAATTGCGCCGCAATTTTAACTGGCCGTTGACCGGTCAAGTTGAAATCCACCTTTGACCCCGCCCCCGACGGGGTTTTTATTTCAAAAATCGGGGCGCGCCCCTGCGGAATTACTATAACGCCGCGAGGGCGGCGGCGTAGTTGGGCTCGTTGGCGATCTCCGGCACCAGCTCGGTGTACTTGACCTTGTTGCTGGCGTCGAGCACCACCACGGCGCGCGCGGTGATCCCGGCGAGCGGGCCGTCCTCGATCAGCACGCCGTAATCCTTGGCGAAATTGCGCGAGCGCATCATGGCCAGCGGATGCACGTTCTTCAACCCCTCGGTCTCGCAGAAGCGCTTCTGGGCGAAGGGCAGATCGGCGGAGATGACGAGCACCACGGTGTTGGGCAGTTTGGCGGCCGATTCGTTGAACTTGCGCGTGGAGGTTTGGCAGGTCGGCGTGTCGAGGCTCGGGACGATGTTCAGGATCTTGCTCTTGCCGGCGAAGTTTTTGAGCGAGACGTTGTTGAGATCGCCGTCCACGAGCGTGAAATCCGGCGCCGTGCTGCCGACCCTGGGAAGATTACCGTTGGTTTTGACGGGGTTGCCCTTTAACGTGACGGTAGCCATGTGCGTGCTCCCTGTTTCTTGCTTGGAATTTTATTATCCACCCTTCGCGGGCTGGTGGAAACCCGGCACTTCTCTTAAAGGTGCCCCCCTCACCCCCACCCTCTCCCGCGAGGGGAGAGGGAGTGCGTTGATGGAGCCCCCACCCTCTCCCACGAGGGGGAGGGAGTGCGTCGGTGAAACCCCTTCCCCCTCCAGGGGGGACTGTGCGCAGCGGAGGGGGTTAGAAGCGCCAGCGGGCGGATTCGGTCGGGGCGGGCGGCTGATCGTCAAGGCGCGCGAGCATGTAAATCGATCGGACCACGAGCGCGCCCTTCATGGTCACGCCGTAGCGGGTTTGCGGCGGCTGATCATCGGAAATCCGGGGCTGGATCAAACCATGCCGGCGCTGCCACCAGCGGCCCGGCGGACCCAGCGCGCGCAGATAATCGTTCAACAGGCGGACGTCAATGCCGGTGTACGCCGCCAGTTGCTCCACCGTGGCGTCGGCATGGGTGGCGACCGCCAGCAGCGCCAGCAATTCACCCAGTTTGAGATCATCGCGGAATTCGCCCCACAGCCGCCGCAGGCTGTCGATCCACGATTTTTGAAAGGTGAGTTGATCCATGGCCGCCGCGCCGGCGCGCGCTCAGACCAGTGCGGAAAGCACCTTCTGCTCCTCCTCCGGGAGGGCGGCGTTCTCCAGGCGGTTCCTGATCATGTCCTTCGTCACCAGCCCGCGCTCCACGAGGCCGCGCTTCTCCCCGCCGAGGACGGTGTCCATGAAAAAAATATTGGACGCCGGCAGCAGATTGTTGTCGACGATGACGTCCACTTCGCCGGCCACCAGCCGGCAGGGGCCGAGCGCGGCGCTGCCGAGGCGCTTCTCGGCGAATTCCTTGCCCACCAGCGCGCCGTTGTAGATGGCGTGCACCTCCATGCGGTAGCTGATTTCGAGCGCCGGATTGCCGCTGTTGCCGATGGATTTCTCGATGAGCTCCAGCCGGCGCGGGATGGCCTCCTGGATGGCCCTGGTGAATTCGGCGTCGTGGGTGGCGTGGGTGTAGATGTCCAGCACGTTGTCGATGGGCAGGTGCTCGTAGGCGTCGGTGGCGAACAGTTCATTGCGGCGGATGGCCAGCGACTTGAACGAGGTGATGCCGAGCAGGGCCATGATGTCGGTCAAATCGCGCGCGTGGGGGTTGAAGCCCAGCGAGCAGACCAGCTGCCAGTGGTTGATCCCGAGCTGGGTGGCGGTCCAATCGATGCAGACGAGAAATTCGCTGGTCGGGGCCGGCTTGATCTTGTAGAAGAAGTTGACCAGCTTCTCCGGCGTGGCGGTCAGGATTTCCTTAAAGGTGGGCACAGCATTCTCCAGGCGGCGTCCCGTTCAGGGGGTGATCGACTTGGTGCATTCTATCAAACCCGCGTGGCATGAAGCCGTTTGATTCATTTCTTGTCTACCAGCGGCAGGACGTCCTGGAGCATTTCCCGCTCCTTGGCCGGGGTGGCCGGGTCATCGAGGCGGTCATGGACGAAATTGGCCGGCACCAGCCCGCGGCTGATGAGCTTGCGCTTCTCCTCCGGCAGCACGGAGTCGCGGAAGAAAATGTCGCCGATGGGCATGAGCTTGGTCTCCACCATGATGACGACCTCGTTGATCAGGGCCCGGAAGCCGCTGTGGACGTTGGTCAGCCTTGATTCGGCAAAGTCGATCTGGGCGATGCCCTCGGCGTAGACGGTGCGCAGCTCCTTCTTGTAGCGCTCGATCACCAGCGGGTTGACGGTGGCGTCGATGCGCTTTTCGATGTTGGCCAGCCGGCCGGTCAGCAGATACTGGATGACCGGAATCAGGTCGTACTGGTGCTTCAGGGCCTTGTAGATGGCAAGGATGTCCTCGATGCTCAGGTGCTGGTAGAGGTCGTTGATGAAATAGGAGTTCCGGTCGGCGGCCAGTTGTTCGTAATTCTCGAAACCGAGCGCGTTGATGATGTCCGGCAGGTTGCGGATGTGCCGGTTGAAGCCCAGGCCGCAGACCACCTGCGCCGAACGCAGGCCGAGCTTCGCCGCCACCCGCCTGATCTTCTGCTTGCGGTCCTCCTTCTCCGGGCCCCGCGCGGCGATGTAAAACAGATTCAACAGCCGCTCCGGCGGCGCGTTCAGGACTTCATAGAAGGTGGCCATGAGTGTTCCGCGCCGGGAAGATCATCAATGTTTGCCGATGAGCGCCTGTATGGTGGCGAACTTGCGCACCCAGGGGGATTGCTTTTGGAGGTCGGGCGGCAGGCGGCTCATCGCGGCCGCGGCCTCGTCGTAGTTCGCGTACACGCCGCACAGCGCCGTGTACATGGGCGGCACGGTTTGAGTGTTGAGGAAGTAGGCCGCTTCACCCGGCAGCGAGGCGCGCTTTAGCTGGCTGACCAGGCTGCCCTCGCTGCCGGACGCCATCAACTGGATGGTGTAGCTCCCGGGGTTCTGGGCGGCTATCCAGTCCTGGCCATGCGGCGCCGGCCGGCCAGCGGCCGCCTGCGCGCCCGCCGCGGAACGGCCAGGGGATGCGGCCGCCAGTTTCCGTCTGGCGGCCTCCAGGCCGTGTGCCGCGGCCTGCTTGAACCATTTCCTCGCTTCCGCCGGGTCCGCCGCGACACCCCGGCCGTCTTCCAGCAGCACGCCCAGGTTGTACTGCGCCTGCGGCGTGCCCTGTTCGGCGGACTTGCGGAACCATTCCGCGGCCTTCTGGTAATCGACCGGCGTGCCCCTGCCCAGGGCATAAGCGGCGCCGAGGCTGTACTGGCCCAGCGCATGACCCTGCGCCGCCGCCTTCTCGAACCACTGCATGGCGGCCTGATCATCCTGCGCCACGCCGGTGCCGCGTGTGTACATGAGGCCCAGGTTGTACTGCGAGTCCGCATCGCCGTTGCCGGCGGCCATGCGCCACCACTTCACCGCCTCGGCGGCATCCTTCGGCACGCCGTTACCGTTGTAGTACTTCAAGCCCAGATCATGCTGCGCGACCGGAACGCCGGCTTCGGCGGCCTTTTTATACCAGTTGAGGGCCGCCGCGTTGTCTTTCCTGACGCCCTCGCCGCGATCGTACATGACGGCCAGCGCCAGTTCGGCCTGCGCGTCGCCGGCCTCCGCCAGCGGCTTCAGGATGCTGAAGGCTCTGGCGTAGTCCCCGGCGGCATAGGCGGCACGACCATCCTCGAATGAACCTAGCGCCCAAGCGGGCAGGGCATGACTCAGTGCCCACAGGCCAACGGCCAGTGTGCCGCATCGCAAGCAGCGGCGCACAAGCTGTGATTGGGCGCTTGTTTTATGCCATGGTCTTGGCGATGGCATAAATCTCGGTGGCGTCGAAGACCTGGTTGCTGGCCTCGAACAGCTTGCCGATGCAGGCGCGGTGCAGCGCCAGCTTGAGGTTGCCGACGCCGAGCGCCCCGAACACCAGCTTGCCGTGGCGGTTCTCGCCCTTGTCCTTGGCCTTGATGCCCTCGAAGCCAAGCGGCGGCGTGGCGTTGGCGTCGGAGAGCATCTCCAGCGTCGGGTGATCCCTCCACAATTTTTCCGGCAGCAGTTGCACCCCGGCGGCGCCGGTCGCGAGCACGAGGTGCGCGCCGGCCAGCGCCCTGGCCGTGGAGTCCTCGTCGCTGACCGCCATCGGCATGAGCTTGACGCCGAAGGCCTTGTTCATCGCCTCGCAGGCGACCTCCGCGCGGTCCAGTTTGCGCGAGGTGAGGATGACCTCGGCGCCCTCGCGCGCCATCATCACGCCGGCGCGCTGTCCGACGGGGCCGGTGCCGGCCAGCACCACGGCGCGCTTGCCGGCGAGCGGCCTGGCCTTGGCCATCTGCGCCACCATGGCGGCGGCGGTGGTGTTGCTGCCGTTGCTGTCGAGCATGATGGAGACGCGGAAGTCACCGAAGAACTGCTTTTTGATCGCCTCGAACAGCCGTTCGCCGGCCTGCATGTTGCTGCCGCTGACGAATATGGCGCTGAACTTCTTGTCGCCGCGGGTGAAGATGGTGCCGGCCACCAGCGGCACGCAATTCTCCGGCGTCACGCCGCCGTAGCCGTGCACGTGGTCGGCGCCGCCGTCATGGGCGACGACGGTGTCGAATACGCTCGGCATGGGATCGGTATCCAGGTGGAACAAAAGCTTCTTCATGACTTCCTCCTCGCCATCATGGCGGTCTCTTTGGTTTTCCGTTGCGTGTTTTGCCCGCGCGGGGCAATGCCGGCGCAAACCTTAACCCAAGCGGGCTGGCGGGACAACAACACGCAATCACGGATTGCCAGCGGCGGGGACCGGCATATAAACTGCCGCTCTTTTTGAAGCCCCGGGGAGCGCACCGCAATGATCAAAGACCAATCCATCCAGACCTTTCTCGATCAACTGGCCGGCAAGAACTCCACGCCCGGAGGCGGCAGCGCCGCCGCCATCATGGGCGCGATGGGCGCGGCGCTGATCAGCATGGTCTGCAACCTGACCATCGGCAAGAAGGGCCATGAGGCGGTGGAGGCGGACATGAAGGCGGCGCTCGGCGAGTCCGAGGCGCTGCGCGCGCAGCTGACCGACATGATCCGCGCCGACGTCGAGGTGTTCAACCAGGTGATGGCCGCCTACGGCATGCCCAGGGACGGCGACGAACAGAAGGCCGCGCGCGCCGGGGCCATACAAAAGGCGCTGCGGGCCGCCACCGACGTGCCGCTGTCCTGCGCGCGTGCCTGCGCCGCCGTGATCGATCTCTGCAAGCCGGTGGCGGAGAAGGGCAACAAGAACGTCATCAGCGACGCCGGCGTGGCGGTGCTGGCGGCGCAGGCCGCGCTGCGCAGCGCGGCGCTGAACGTGTACATCAATGTTCCCAACATCAGGGATCGCGCCTTCGCCGACAGCCGGCTCGGGCAATTGGAGGAGATACTCAAGGGCCGCGACACGCTGACCGAGGAGATCTACCAGATCGTCAAAAGCCGTTTGTAGGAGCGGCCTTGTTGCCGTTGCGCGGGCGTGATCCGGGTTCTGGCGGTGCTCGGAATCCTCACATGCCGCCGTGTATGCTCCGGTTCCCGCGCTCCGGCAGTCCCCGGCCGGCGCCCGCTCACGACGCAACGCAAGCCGCCGCCATGCGTGGTTGTTACAAAAACCTCATTGACAGATCTATGGCTTGAATGTGCTTGGTCAGGCTGCCGACGGAGATGTAATCCACGCCGGTCTGCGCGACTTCCAGTAATTTCCCCTCGTCCATGCCGCCGGAGGCCTCCAGCTTGATCCTCCCGGCGGCGAGCTTCACCGCCTCGCGCATCATCGCCACCGTGAAGTTGTCCAGCAGCGCGATGTCGGCGCCGCTTTCGACGGCCTCGTTCAACGCCGTCAATGATTCCACTTCCACCTCGACGGGCAGCTGCGGATGGCGCTGGCGCGCGGCCCGTACGGCGGCGCTGATCGCGCCCGCCGCCTTGATGTGGTTTTCCTTGATGAGCACGCCGTCGTACAGCCCCATGCGGTGATTGCGGCCGCCGCCGCAACGCACGGCGTACTTCTGCGCCGCGCGCAGTCCGGGCACGGTCTTGCGCGTGTCCAGCAATTGTGTTTTGCCGCCCGCCAGCAGCCGGACGAAACGCCGCGTCACCGTGGCCGTGCCGGAGAGCGTCTGGAGAAAATTCAGCGCCGTGCGCTCGCCGGTGAGCAGCGCGCGCGCCGGCCCGTGCAGCCGGCACAGCGCCTGATCGGGACGGACGTCGTCGCCGTCATGCGCCAGCCACTCGACGTGCACGCGCGCGTCCAGCTGGCGGAAGACCTCGTCGAACCAGGCGGCGCCGCAAAGCACCGCGGACTCGCGCGTGATCACCCGCGCCTGCGCCCGGCCCGCCGCCGGGATGAGCACGGCGGTGACGTCGCCGCTGCCGACGTCCTCCGTCAGCGCGGCGCGCACCACGGCCTCGATGACCTGCGGGGGCGGCAGTGACGTGCCGTGATCCATGAAAAACCGTCCCGATTTTGAGTTAAGCTGTAATGCAGTACGGAGTATAGGCCCTAGCCTATCGGAACACGCGCCCGTGACAAGTTCCACGTTATCCGCCATCGATCCGGCCACGGGCCTCCTGGCGGGGGTCTGTTATGTGCCGTCGCCCAACTGCGATGACCGGCCGCCGGGCGCGGCCATCGATCTGCTGGTCATCCACGGCATCAGCCTGCCGCCCGGCGGCTATGGCGGGCCGTACATCGACCAACTGTTCACCAATGCGCTGCGGCCGGACGGGCATCCGTATTTTGCCACGCTCGACGGCCTGCGGGTGTCGGCGCATCTGCTCATCCGCCGCGACGGCGGCATGACCCAGTACGTGCCGTTTCACCGCCGCGCCTGGCACGCCGGCGCCTCGGCGTTCCTGGGGCGGGAGAATTGCAACGATTATTCCATCGGCATCGAACTGGAAGGCACCGACATGGACGCCTACACCGGTGCCCAGTACGGCCGGCTGGCGGCGGTCTGCCGCGCGTTGATGCGGCAGTGGCCGGCGATCGGCGCGGACCGCATCGTCGGCCACAGCGACGTCGCGCCCGGCCGCAAGACCGACCCCGGCCCCGGTTTCGACTGGCGGCGTTTCCGCGATCTGCTGATGCGAGTAACATAAGCAGGGCCGATCTCGACATCCGCAGGTACGACGGCAAGCGAAAGGGAAGCGCATGACCCTCATCATCATCCTCGTCTGCATCTTCATCGAGCAGCACCTGGGCCCCCTCGGGCATCTGCGCCGGTGGGGCGGATTCCACCGTTACGTCGATGGCTTGCAGCAATGGCTGGGCCGGCTGCCGGGCGGCGCGGACAGCCTGGGCGTGTTGATCACGGTGGCGCCGCCGCTGGTCCTTCTGGGCCTGCTGATTGCGTTGCTGGGCGCCAACTCGGTGGGGACTGACATCGTGGCGGCGGTGGTGTTGCTCTACTGCCTGGGGCCGCTGGATCTCCCGCAGGAGCTGGAGGCCTACCGCCAGGCCGTGCTGGCGCAGGACGCCGAGCGCATTGCGCGGATCACCGCCGCGCTGACCGACGACCCCGACGCCGAGAAATCCCCGCACCGCACGCAGCGGGTGCTGGAGGCCGTGCTGGTGGCGGCCAACGACAACCTGTTTGCGCCGTTCTTCTGGTTCACGGTGCTGGGCCCGCTCGGCGCCCTGCTGTACCGTCTGGCCGCCGAATTGCGAGCCCCGCGCAGCGGGCGCGCCGCGGACTACACGGCGGCGGCGGAACGGCTGCACGACATCCTCAACTGGGCGCCGGCGCGGCTGTTCGCGCTCGGCTTCGCGCTGGGCGGCAGCCTGACGCACGCGCTCGAGGCGTGGCAGTTCCGCCGCACGCTGAATTTCTACGAGAACGACAACCTGGTCCGCGCCGCCGGTCTCGGCGCGATCCTGTTCACGCCGCCCGCGGCGCCGCTGTCGCCGGAAGAGGAGGCTCACTGGCTGGAGGAGGTGCGCGGGCTGATCGGCCGCACCTTCCTGGTGTGGCTGACGATGCTGGCGCTCATCACCCTCGCCGGCATCCGCTGACGGGCGGTCGCTAAACTGCCGCGCCCGGCGTCGCTACCTGTCTGCGGGGGCGATGGGTTTGATGCTGGTGGCGAATGCTTGGTGTTTGTCGCGGTCAACGGGCCGGCGCCTGACGGTCCGGGAAGGCGGATATTTCCCCAGGAAATTGTCCCCCTTCCAGTTTTTCCCCGGCCGCACCGGCCGCGGCGAGAAACCGCCGCCGCAATTCGGACAGACGTTGTGCAGCACTTCCTCGACGCAGGTTCTGCAAAAGGTGCATTCGAACGTGCAGATCATCGCATCCGTGGCTTCGGGCGGCAGCGCCATGTTGCAATTCTCGCAGGTGGGTCTGAGTTCGAGCATTTTCCAATTTTAACCCAGACGACGCAGGCAGTCGGTGACGCGCATCAGTTGCGGTCCGCCCGCGTCCAGCAACAGGGCGGAATCCTGCTCGTACCAGTCGCCGAGCACCACGCGCCGCGCCGGCTGCCCGTCGATGTCCAGCGCATGGACCGCCGGGCGGTGGGTGTGGCCGTGGATGAGCAGCCGCACGCCGTGCTCGCGCATGCTGCGTTCGACGGCCGCCGGATCCACGTCCATGAGATATGCCGGCTTGCCGCGCAGGGCCAGCCGGCTGCGCAGGCGCGCGAACCTGCCGAGCAGCTTGCGCAGGAACAGCGGCAGCGACAGAAACCGCCGCTGCCAGCGTGGATTGCGCACCTTGTCGCGGAAATCCTGGTAGTCGCGATCCCGGGTGCAGAGCAGGTCGCCGTGCATGAGCAGGACCCGCTGTCCGTACAACTCCGCGACGTGCGGATCGGGCAGCAGGCGGGCGCCGCTCAGTTGCTCGAATCGCGCGCCCATCAGGAAATCGCGGTTGCCGCGCATGACATAGAGCGGCGCGCCGCCGGCGCTGAAGGCGAGCAGCGCGTCGATGATCTCGGTGTAGGGCGGGGTGTCGTCGTCGTCGCCCACCCACACCTCGAACAGATCGCCGAGGATGTAGAGCGCCTCGACGCGGCCTGCGGCGCGCCGCAGCAGCTCGCGGAACAGCGCCAGCTTCGCCGGCCGGCGCGCGGTGAGATGCAGATCGGAGATGAACAGCGCCGCCATGGGGTCACGGCGATGAATAAAGGGTGGCTCAGCCCTTTTCCATGAACGCCTTGTTGATGATGACGTCTTCCCTCGGCACGTCGGCCATGCCGCCCCGGTGTCCCGTGTCCACCTCCTTGATCTCATTGACGACGTCCATGCCGGAGATCACCCTGCCGAAGACGCAGTAACCCCAGCCCTGCGCCGTCTGGTTTTTGTGATCAAGAAAGGGATTGTCGTTGACGTTGATGAAGAACTGCGCGCTGGCGGAGTGGGGGTCGCTGGTGCGCGCCATGGCGATGGTGCCCGCCTTGTTGCTCAGGCCGTTGTTGGCCTCGTTCTGCACCGGCGCGCGGGTGGGCTTCTGTTTCAATCCCGGCAGATAGCCGCCGCCCTGGATCATGAAGCCGTCGATGACGCGATGAAAAATGGTGCCGTCATAGTGGCCGGCGCTGACATAGTCGATGAAGTTTTTGACGGTGAGCGGCGCCTCGTCGGGATAAAGTTCGACGACGATGTCGCCAAGACTCGTTTGCAGCCTTGCCTTCATGGGTTCTTGACCTCCGTCGCGACCAATGCCGCCTTGTTGATGAGCACCGGCGTTTGAGGCACGTCCTCGAAGGAGCCGCGGCTGCCGGTCGGCACCTTGCGGATCCGATCCACCGTGTCCATGCCTTCCACGACTTTGCCGAAGACGCAATAGCCCCAGCCCCGTCCGGTGTCGGCGGTGTGGTTCAGAAAGGCATTGTCCGCCACGTTGATGAAGAACTGCGCGGTCGCCGAATGCGGATCACTGGTGCGCGCCATGGCGATGGTGCCGCGCGTGTTTTGCAGGCCGTTGCCGGCCTCGTTCTCGATCGGCGCCCGGGTTTGCTTTTCTTCAAAACCGGTGGTGAAGCCGCCGCCCTGGATCATGAAGCCGTCGATGACGCGGTGGAAAATGGTGCCGTCGTAAAAGCCGGACTTCACGTAGGCGAGGAAATTCGCCACCGTCTTCGGCGCCTTGTCCGGGTAGAGCTCGACGACGATGTCGCCCATGGAGGTCTGCAGGCGCACGCGCGGCGCGTCGACGGCGCCGGCCGCCCCGCACATTGCCAGGGTGGCCACGATCAAAGCCGCAAGCCGCTTCAACCAGGAGCGGGGAAACATGACATTGCGCATGGAAAACATCATGATGGATTCTTTTGAGGAGAATGAACGGTTACTGTAACATGCGCGCCCTATGTCGGGCGAGACAGCGTTCTCTTCCATCAAGACCCGGTTCGCACCCAGCCCCACCGGGGATTTGCACCTCGGCAACGCGCGCACGGCGCTGTTCAACTGGCTGCTGGCGCGCAAGCTCCGAGGCGTTTTTTTGCTGCGCATCGAGGACACCGATCAGACCCGCAGCAGCGGGGCCTCGATCCAGGGCATCATCGACGACCTGCGCTGGCTGGGACTCGAATGGGACGAGGGGCCGGAGCGCGGCGGACCGCACGCCCCCTACCGGCAGTCCGAACGCGGTGCCATTTACGACGAACAGTTCCGGCGCCTGGCGGAGGCCGGCGCGGTGTATCCCTGCTTCTGCACGCCGGAGACGCTGGCCATCCAGCGCAAAACGCAACTCGCGGCGGGCAAACCGCCGCGCTACGCCGGCACCTGCGCCGGATTGCCGGAGGCGGAATCCCGCAAAAGGCGCGGGGCCGGCGAGGCGCACACCTGGCGCTTCCGCGTCCCCGCCGGCGGCAGCGTGGAGTTCGACGATCTGGTGCGCGGCCCGCAGCGGTTCGCCACCGGCGACATCGGCGATTTCGTCGTCCGCCGGGCGGACGGCAGCGCGGCGTTTTTCTTCAGCAACGCGGTGGACGATGCGCTGATGGGCGTCACCCACGTGCTGCGCGGCGACGATCACCTGAGCAACACGCCGCGTCAGTTGCTGCTGCTCGAGGCGCTGAACCTGCGCGCGCCGGCGTACGGCCATGCCGGCCTCATCGTGGGCGACGACGGCGCGCCGCTGTCCAAGCGCCACGGCAGCGCCTCGATTGAGGATTTGCGCGTGCAGGGCTGTCTGCCGGCGGCGGTGCTGAACGGCCTGGCGCGACTGGGACATTCCTACGCCCACACCGCGCTCATGACCCTTGATGAGCTGGCGGAAAAGTTTGAATTGAGGCATGTCGGCGCGGCGCCGGCGCATTTCGACGCGCGGCAGTTCGAGCACTGGCAGCGCGAGGCGGTGCTGCGCGCGCCGATGGCGGAATTGCAGTCCTGGCTTGCGCCCGCCCTGGCCGAATCCGTCGAACCCGCCGACATGCCCGTCTTCATTGAAGCCGTGCGCGGCAACATCCTGTCGCCGGAGGACGCCGCGGATTGGGCGGAGATGGTTTACAAGGAAGAGATTCCCGTGACGCCCGAAGCCGCGTCCGTCATCCGGGCGGCGGACAGGGCGTTGTTGCGGTCCGCGCGCGCAGTTTTGGAAACATCGCCTTCCGATTACGACGGATTTATTGCACAGTTGAAGGCGCGGGCGGCGGCGCGCGGCAAGGCGCTGTTCCAGCCCCTGCGCGCCGCGTTCACCGGCCGGCTGGACGGCCCCGAACTCGCGGCCTTGTATCCCTTGATCGGCGCGGCGCGGCTGCGCCGGCGGCTGGAGAAACATCTGTGCTGAAGCAGGAAGCGGAAGGTCTGCACGTCTACAATACGCTGACCGGCCAAAAGGAGCCGTTCAAGCCGATCACGCCCGGGCAGGTGCGCATGTACGTCTGCGGCATGACCGTGTACGACTACTGCCATCTCGGCCACGCACGGGTGATGGTGGTGTTCGACGTCGTGACGCGCTGGCTGCGCGCGCGCGGCTACCAGGTCACCTACGTGCGCAACATCACCGACATCGACGACAAGATCATCAGGCGCGCCGCCGAGAACGGGGAGGGCATCGAGGCGCTGACCGCGCGCTTTATTGCGGCCATGGAAGAGGACGCCGCCGCGCTGGGCGTGCTCAAGCCCGACCACGAGCCGCGCGCGACCCAATACGTGCCGCAGATGCAGGAAATGATTTCGCGCCTGGAGCAGAACAAGCTTGCCTACTTGGCGGCCGACGGTGATGTGAATTATTCGGTGCGCGATTTCCCCGGCTACGGCAAGTTGTCCGGCAAATCGCTGGACGAACTGCGCGCCGGTGAGCGCGTGGAGGTCGATTCCAGCAAGCGCGATCCGCTCGACTTCGTGCTGTGGAAGCGCTCGAAGCCGGGCGAGCCGTCGTGGGACTCGCCGTGGGGCGGCGGCCGGCCGGGCTGGCACATCGAATGTTCGGCCATGTCCTCGACGCTGCTGGGGGAACATTTCGACATCCACGGCGGCGGCGCCGATCTCCAGTTCCCGCATCACGAAAACGAGATCGCGCAATCCGAGGGAGCGAGCGGCAAGCCGTTCGTGAATTACTGGATGCACAACGGCTTCGTGCGCGTGGCCGACGAGAAGATGTCGAAGTCGCTCGGCAATTTTTTCACCGTCCGCGAGGTGCTGAAGAAATACGACGCCGAGGTGGTGCGGTTCTTCATCCTGCGCGCCCATTACCGCAGCCCGCTGAACTACTCCGATGCCCATCTCGATGACGCCAAACACGCGCTGACCCGGCTCTACACGGCGTTGAAGAACACGCCGCCGGCGGCCGTCACACTCGACTGGAACGAGCCGCACGCGCGGCGCTTCCGCGCGGCGATGGACGACGACTTCAACACGCCGGAGGCCTGCGCCGTGCTGTTCGATCTCGCCGCGGAGGCCAACCGCGGCGACGCGCGGGCGGCCGGATTATTGAAGGCGCTGGCCGGCGTGCTGGGCCTGCTGACGCAAGATCCCGTCGCCTTTCTGCACGGCGCGGGGGCGCAGCAGGCGGGCGCGGGAGAATTGGCGGCGGCGGACATCGAACGGCGGATTGCCGAACGCGCGGCGGCCCGCAAGCGCAGGGACTGGAAGGAATCCGACCGCATCCGCGAAGAACTCGCGAAACAGGGCATTGTCCTTGAAGACGGTCCTTCCGGCACGACCTGGCGGCGAAATTGACGCCCCTGGAGGTGCTGCGTATCATGCCTGCCCTCCATGCGTAACCCCGGGTACAATGGTCGCGGAAACGGGGCATGGCGCAGCCTGGTAGCGCACCTGCTTTGGGAGCAGGTTGTCGGGGGTTCGAATCCCTCTGCCCCGACCAATTTTAGTGTGTGCAACGGGGAAAGGGATGCAACCCATGAGCTGCACTGGAACGGTTGAACGCGCCTGTAGCTCAGATGGGCGAGGCGGCATGGAGACGAACATCCGGTGGATGTTCGTCCCGCCGAGCGCCGAGACAGGGGTGAGGCGGAAATAGATGGATGTCCAGTGGACATCCATCCCGCCGAACGGCCAAGTCCAGGGATGGCTTGGCCTGGGCTTGCGAGCGAAGCAGGATTGCGAAGCGAAGCAAGTCGAGGCCGGGACGTCGCTCCAAGGAGGGATGCAACCCTTGAGCTGCACTGGAACGGTTGAACGCGCCTGTAGCTCAGATGGATAGAGCACCGGCCTTCTAAGCCGGTGGTCGCAGGTTCGACTCCTGCCAGGCGCGCCATGACGCATGACCATGGTGACCGTAGCTCAGATGGTAGAGCCCCGGATTGTGATTCCGGTTGTCGTGGGTTCGATCCCCATCGGTCACCCCATATTCCTGCGCTGCCATGCCTGTAGCAGGGATGGGCGGGGTGTGCAGTAACGAGCACAGGAGGTGCGAGCGCGACGGCGCGGCCGTCGCGAAGGCGGGCCGGATTCACTCCGGCCATGCCGTGGAGCTGCCGGGCAGGACGCCCGGTCAGCGACGAAAAGCAAGAACTAACGAGCACAGGAGGTGCGAGCGCGACGGCGCGGCCGTCGCGAAGGCATGGACGGATTCACTCCGGCCATGCCGTGGAGCTGCCGGGCAGGACGCCCGGTCAGCGACGAAAACAATGGGCCGTTAGCTCAGTTGGTAGAGCAGCTGACTCTTAATCAGTAGGTCGTAGGTTCGACTCCTACACGGCCCACCATTTAATCGATATGGCGCACTGATAAACCAGAAAAGTCATTCATCGAATCCTGCGAACTTTCGTGCCCGGTGTCATCGAGCACCCATGATGAACCGCAGCAGGCTGTCCGCCACTTCGGCGGGTGACTCTTCGGGCAGGAAATGTCCGCACGAAACCCCGGCGCCGAGAACATCGGTGGCCTGCTTCCGCCATAAGGCCGGCACGTCGTAATTCCTTCCGACAAACCCATTCCTTCCCCACAGGACGAGAAGGGGGCGGCGGATTCGGCGTTGCGCATCCTCCGCGTCATGCTGGAGATCTATCCCGGCCGCCGCGCGGTAGTCGTCGCAACTGGCGCGGATGGCGTCGGGATCGGAAAAACAGCGCAGGTATTCCGCCACGACTTCGGGATCGAATGCGGATTCATTGCCGAGGCTCCATCGCATCAGGCAACCCTTGAGCCATGCAGCCGGATCGGCGCCAATCATGCGTTCCGGCAGCGGCGGCGGCTGGATGAGGAAGAACCAGTGGAAATAAGTCGTGGCCATGGCCCGGTTGGTCGTTGCATACATCGCCGCGGTCGGCACGATGTCCATCACGCAGGCCGTGCTGACCCGCGATTCGTGATCCAGGCAAAGCCGGTGGACCACCCGCGCGCCGCGGTCATGGCCGGCCACATGGAACCGCTCGTGCCCGAGCACGGCCATCAACTCCGCCATGTCCCGCGCCATCGCCCGCTTGGACTGGTTTGACGCGTCCGGTTGCGACGCCGGCTTTCCGGAATCTCCGTAGCCCCTCAAGTCGGGAATCACCAGCGAAAAGGCATTCTCCAACCGGGGCGCCATCTTGTGCCACATCAGGTGGGTTTCGGGATAGCCGTGCAAGAGCAGAAGAGCGGGTTTGCCGGCGTTCTCACGCAGGCGCACGTGAATTCGCGTGCCGCCGACGTTGACAAGCCTCGCTACATAGGTGGGATCGAACAAGCCGGCTTCCCCGTTTCTTTCGTGGCATTGTTGAATGATAAAGCCCGGCTGTATTAGTATCTTCCACAAGCGGGGACCAGGCAGACTCCCCGCAGTCCAGGCGCTCCGACGTCCAAGTTCTGCCCTTCAACTCGGCACGGCCGGAGGAGGGCGCATGGATGTCAAATCATCTCACATTCCCGTTTCCAACACCGCTTCTGCACCGGCCGGACCCGCTTACGGTCTGGGGCAGATTCTGCTCTACGCCCTCAAGCTGGGCACCATCGGTTTCGGCGGGCCGGTGGCCCTCATCGGCTACATGTACCGGGACCTCGTCGAAACCCGGAAATGGATATCAGAGGCCGAATACAAGGAAGGCCTGACGCTCGCGCAACTCATGCCGGGGCCGCTGGCGGCGCAACTGGCGATTTACCTGGGTTATGTCCATTACCACATCAGGGGTGCGACGCTGGTCGGACTCGCCTTCGTCCTGCCGTCATTCCTGATGGTGGTGGCTCTGGGCTGGCTCTATGTCCGCTTTGGCGGCCTCGACTGGATGCAGGCCGTGTTCTACGGCGTCGGCGCCGCGGTGATCGGCATCATCGCCATCAGCGCCTGGAAGCTCACCGCCAAAAACATCGGCAGGGATCGGTGGTTATGGGCAATCTACCTTGCGAGCGCGGTCATCACGGCCGCCACCGAATCGGAGAGTGTCTGGGTCTTCGTCATCGGCGGCCTGCTGGTGTGGTTGCTCAGGACGCCACCCCGGCGCTGGCACAAAGCCGGCACGATGAACAATCTCGTCATGCTGGCCGCCCAGTGGCCCGCCATCCCGGCACTGGACTGGCCGTTGCTGACGCAGATTGGTCTTTTCTTCGCCAAGGCGGGGGCGGTCGTCTTCGGCAGTGGTCTCGCCATCGTGCCCTTCCTGTACGGCGGCGTCGTCACCGGGCATCACTGGCTGACCGAGCGGCAATTTCTGGACGCGGTCGCAGTCGCCATGATCACGCCCGGACCCGTGGTGATCACGGTGGGGTTCATCGGCTACCTGATCGCGGGGCCACCCGGCTCGGTCATCGCCGCCCTGGGAACATTCCTGCCGTGTTATTTCTTTACCATCATCCCGGCGCCGTATTTCAAAAAACACGGCAAGCGCCCGGGCATCATCGCTTTCGTGGATGGCGCGACCGCCGCCGCGATCGGCACCATCGCCGGCGCCGTCATCGTGCTCGGCAGGCGATCCATCATTGATGCGCCGACGTTGTTGATCGCGCTGGTCACGGTGGTCTTGCTCTGGCGCTTCAGGAAATTTCCGGAGCCGCTCGTTGTATTGCTGGCGGCCATTGCGGGTTTGCTGTTGCATCCAATGACCGGCGGAGTGGCGTGAAACCCTGGGGGCACCGGGGTGATCCCTCTGAAACCCGGACACACGCGGCCTGAATGGAGCCGGCTTGAGCACCGGCAAATCGCCCATGGTTGATCCAGATCAAGGCGGGCAGCGATTCCTTCCCTTATATGTATCCCTAGAAATGAGAAGCCGCCGCCCGGCCGGCGTCGACTCGAGCAATTTCGCCGGGGCGGAGGCATAGATTTCATTTGGGACTGGAGGTGGTTATGGCCACATCGATCAAGGGCAACAAAACAATCAATGACGAATCGACGGAAATTCACGGCGGCATGAACCGCCGGAAATTTCTCACGGCAGCCGGCCTTGCGGGATTGTCCGGCGCCGGTCTGGCGGCGGGTCTTGCCTCCTGCGGCAAGGCCGGCGAACAGGCCGGGACATCCAGGAGCGCCCCGGCGGTCGCGGCCGCGCCGGCGGGCCACAGCGCCGAGGTCAAGCCCGGCCAGCTGGATGAATACTACGGCATCTGGAGCGGCGGCCACTCCGCGGAAATCCGAATTTTGGGCGTGCCCTCCGGGCGTGAAATCAAACGTATTCCGGTCTTCAACATGGACGCGCTGACGGGCTGGGGCCTGACCAACGAATCGAGGGCGGTGCTCGGGACCGGCCCCGACGGGAGGCCCAAGTACACCACCGGCGACACCCACCATGTGCACGGCTCCTACACCGACGGCACCTACGACGGCAAATATTTCTGGACCAACGACAAGATTCACGCCCGCATGGCCCGCATCCGCGGCGACATCTTCGAGACCGACAAGATCGTCGAGATTCCCAACGTGCAGGGTTTCCACGGCATATTCCCGGACAAGCGCGACCCGGTCGATCCGAAGATCAACCACACCACGCGCGTGTTCTGCGGCAGCGAGTTCCACATTCCGCATCCCAACGACGGCACGGATCTGGACGATCCGAAGAAGTATTACTGCCTGTTCACCTGCGTGGACGCGGAGACCATGCAGGTCCGCTGGCAGTGCAAGGTCGACGGCAACATGGACCTGGTGGCGACCTCCTATGACGGCAGGCTCGCCGCCTCCAACCAGTACAACACCGAGGGCGGCGTGATCTACACCGACATGATGTCGGCGGAGCGCGATTCCTGCGTGTTCTTCAACATCGAGCGCATCGAGAAGGCGGTGGCCGAGGGCAGGACCTTCAAGATTGCCGATTCCGACGTGCCCATCGTCGACGGCACCAAGGCGGCCAACAGCGATCCCAGGACCGCGGTGACCTGCTACGTGCCGGTGCCGAAGAACCCGCACGGCGTCAACGCCAGCCCCGACGGAAAATATTTCATCTGCGCCGGCAAGCTGTCGCCGACCGCGACCGTCATCGAACTGGCGAAGGTGCTCGACTGGTTCGACGGCAAGCTGGACGACCCGCGCAAGACGGTGGTCGCCGAGCCGGAGATCGGTCTCGGACCGCTGCACACGGCCTTCGACGGCCGCGGCAACGCCTACACCACGCTGTTCCTGGACAGCGCCGTGGTGAAGTGGAACATCGATGCGGCCATCAAGGCCTTCGCCGGCGACAAGACCGTCCAGGTGGTCATCGACCGCATCGACACGCCCTACCAGCCCGGCCATCTCAACGCCTCGATGAGCGAGACCAAGGACGCCGACGGCAAATGGCTGGCGGTGGGCTGCAAGTTCTCCAAGGATCGTTACCTGCCCGTCGGACCGCTGCACCCCGAGAACGAGGTGCTGATCGACATCACCGGCGACAAGATGGTGGAGGTGCACGAGCACAGCGTGTATTCGGAGCCGCACGACTTCATCATCATCAAGCGCGATCTGATCAAGACCACGCAGGTGCGCAACATCGACGACTTCCCCAATGCCACCAAGGACCCGGGCGCGTCGCGCATCGAGCGCGACGGCAAAAAGGTGACGGTGCACCTGGTTTGTTACGCGCCGGCCTTCGGTCTCTCCGAAATCAAGATCAAGCAGGGCGACGAGGTCACGCTCATCCTCACCAATCTCGACAAGGTGGAGGACCTGACGCACGGCCTCGCCATTCCGAAATACGACATCAATTTCATCGTCAATCCGCAGGAGACCAGGTCGGTCACCTTCGTCGCCGACAAGCCCGGCGTCTTCTGGTACTACTGCACGAATTTCTGTCACGCACTGCATCTGGAAATGCGCGGCCGCCTGCTGGTGGAGCGTGAAGGGACAGAAAAGGAGCAGGAGCACGAGAAGGAAAAAGAGGAACACGCCTAGGGGCCAGATGGCGGGCATGGCCCGCCGCCGCGGCGGAAGAGTAAGATATTCCGTCTCTCCAGTTCGCGGTGATATCGATGGTGATGCGGCTGCTCATTTATTGCGCCCTCCTGATGCTGGCCGGCGCGGCGCCGGCGCGCGAGGGTTCCTCCTATGAAGCGCCGCTGCCGGCCAGGCTTTCGACCGATCCCGATCTTTGCGCCTATGTCCCCTGCCGCGACGTGCTGCCCGCCGCCGAAAGCTTCTCCATGCGCAAGGGCATGCCCAGTTACGTCGAGGGTTACGCGGGAGGCGGGGCGCGGCGCGGACACGACGGGAACGGCGCCGCGGAGAAAAGGCACGAGGATCACGAAGACAATGACCACAAGGACAAGGATCAGGAGGCGGGAAGGCGCGGCGGGAGGCATCTCGTAGGCTACGTGTTTCTGTCGACGGACATCGTCGACATCCCGGGTTATTCCGGCAAGCCGGTGGTCACGCTCATCGGCATGGACACCAGCGGCATCATCACCGGCATCAAGGTGTTGAGGCACAGCGAGCCGATCCTGCTGGTCGGCATCCCCGAGGAGCAACTCACCAAATTCACCCGGCAGTACATCGGCAAGTTTGTCGGCAGCAAGATTGAGGTCGGGACGACGGAAGCCGGGGAGGGCGCGCTCGGCGTGGACGCGATCAGCGGCGCCACCGTGACGGTCATCGCCGAAAACCAGGTCATACTTCGCAGCGGTTACGAGGTGGCCAAGCAGGTCGGCATTCTTGAGGCGAAGCAACGCCCGCAGCCGCGGTTCGCGGACGTGGAGCCGCCGCGCGACTGGGCGGCCATGCTGCGGGAGGGCAGCGTGCAGCAACTGACGGTGCAACCCGCCGACATCGGCGCCGGGGACACGGGTGAGCCGTACATCGACATGGTGTTCGGATACCTCAACGCCCCGTCGATCGGGACCAGCATCCTGGGCGCCGACAATTACCGCCGCTTGATGGCAGAACTCAAGCCCGGCGAGCACGCCATCTTCATCGCCGCCAGCGGCAGCGGCTCGTTCAAGGGCACGGGCTTCGTGCGCGGCGGCATTTTCGATCGCATCCAGGTGGCGCAGGAGATGGACACCTTTACCTTCCGCGACACCGATTACCGCAACCTGTACGACATCCACACGCCGGGAGCGCCCGCCTATCGCGAATCCGGCATCTTCATCATCCGCCGCCCCGAGTTCTCTCCGGCGTATCCGTGGAGTCTCGTCTTCCTCGCCAGCAAGATCGACAACCAGACCGGCATGAAGTCGTTCGTGAACTTCTCCCGCGAGTACTGGCTGCCGGATCGCTACCTGGCCGGCGGGCGGCCGCATTACCAGCGCCCGGACCCGCCCTGGCTGCGTACCTGGAGGAGCAAGGCCTGGGAAATCGGCGGATTCATCCTGATTCTGCTCCTGGCCGTGATCATTTTCGCCAGCCGCGACAGGCTGGTCCGCGCCAGCAGCCGCCGCGACAAGACGGCCATCGAGGGACCCAAGTATCTCATCTGGACCGTCAGCGTCGTCGCGCTCGGGAGCTACGCGCTGGCGCAGCCCTCCATCACGCAGGTGCTGACCTGGTTTCACTCGATCATCTACCACTGGAAGTGGGAGCTGTTCCTTTCCGATCCCTTCATCTTCATCTTCTGGTGGTTCATCATCATCACGGTGTTCATCTGGGGGCGCGGGCTGTTCTGCGGCTGGCTGTGCCCCTACGGCGCGATGACCGAAATCCTGTTCAACGTTTCCCGCAGGCTGGGACTGCGCCGCTATCAGTTCTATCTGCCCATGCGCTGGCATGATCGCCTGAAGTGGCTCAAGTATTTCATTTTCGCCGGGTTGCTCGGCCTGTCCTTCTATTCCCTGCCGCTCGCCGAGCGGTTCGCGGAGGTCGAGCCCTTCAAGACCACCTTCCTGCTGCACGTGTGGAACCGCTCGTGGCCCTTCGCCGCCTACTGGTTCGCGCTGGCCGTGCTGTCGCTGTTCATGGAGCGGCCGTTCTGCAAGTACCTCTGCCCGCTGGGCGCGGCGCTCGCCATCCCCAGCACGTTCCGGTTCTTCGAGATCAAGCGCAAGAGCGAATGCACCACCTGCCACGCCTGCGCCAGCGGCTGCACCCAGCTTGCCATCGACAGCCGCGGGCGCATCAACCAGCGTGAATGCCTGCTGTGCCTGGACTGCATGGTGATGTACTACGACTCGCGGAACTGCCCGCCGCTGGCCTTCGAGCGCCGGGCGCGCGAGAAGGCGGGCCTGCCGCTCACACGCATCGACGCACGCGGCTACTTCACGCCGCTGCCCGGCGGTGCCGCCGCCGTCCGTCCCGCGCCCGCCGCGCCCGCCGCCGCGCCGCCGGAGGCGCCGCGCCGCTGGCGCGAGGAATTGTGGTTTCACCTGCTGCCGTGGAGCCGGAATTTCGGGCGCGAGATCTTCGCCATCCGCGCCGTGGCCGCTTTCCTCGTGGTCACGGTCACCACCGCGTGGCTGCTGGCCGCGGCACACCAGATCGGCGCCGTGATCATCCTCGCCTGGTGGCTGGGCTGGAGCGTCTATGAAATCGAGACGCGCATGCATTACAAGCCGCTGGTCAAGGAAGGGCCGTGGTGGCGGCACGACTTCCGCAAGGCGACGCTGGCCGACATGATCTTCTACGTCGGCACCAAGAATCTGCTCATCGCCGCCGCCCTGTTCCTGATTATCAACGTGCCGGCCGTGGCGGTGTTTTTACGCCACCTCTCATCCCAATGGCCGCTCGCGTGAATGCCGTGCTGCTCGGGGCCCTGGCCTGCGCCCAGGCGGCGGACGCCGGTGAATGGCGCGTGCATCCCGGCGACGATCTTGCGGGCGTGGTGCGCCATGCCGCGCCGGGCGATGTGATTCTCATCGAACGCGGTCATTATTCCGCCCATCTCCTCATCGACAAGGCGCTGACCCTGCGCGGCGTTGACCGGCCGACGTTGAACGGCGGCGGGCAGGGCGACGTGATTCACGTGACCGCGCCGGACGTGGTCATCGACGGGCTGATCGTCTACAACAGCGGCGCCGAGCTTGGCGACAAAAACTCCGGCATCTATATCGCGCCCGGGAGCCACCGTGCGAAGGTGCGCGCGTGCGACCTAGCCTACGATCTCTTCGGCGTCTACGTGGAAAAGGCGGATGACGTGGAAGTGGCGGGCAACAACATCACCGGCAAGCGTGATTTTCAGTCGGCGCAGCGCGGCAACGGCATCCAGGTCTACGACACGCGGGGGGCGCATGTCCTCGACAACCAGATCAGCTTCACGCGCGACGGCATCTACGTGGACGTGTCGCATCACGCCGTGTTCCGCGGCAACCGCATCCATCACGTGCGCTACGGCACGCATTACATGAACTCCAACGACAACCTGTGGGAGAACAACTGGTCGTACCTGAACCGCGGGGGACTCGCGCTGATGGAGGTGCGCAACCAGACGGTGCGCGGCAACGTCACCTGGGGCAACACCGATCACGGCATCATGCTGCGCACCATCCAGGATTCGATCATCGAGAACAACGTCGTCGTCGGCAACGGCAAGGGCTTCTTTTTCTATGACGCCGAGTACAACGTCCTGCGCGGCAATCTCATCGCGAAGAACCGCATCGGCATGCACCTGTGGGGCGGCTCCTATCGCAACCAGGTGGACGGCAACGACTTTATCCAGAACGAGGAGCAGGTCCGTTACGTGGCCTCCGGCGATCAGCCGTGGGGCGCACGCGCCGGCAATTACTGGAGCAATTATTCGGGCTGGGATCAGGACGGCGACGGCGCCGGCGACGTGCCGTACGTTGCCAACGACATCGTCGACCGGCTGATCTGGAGATTTCCCTACGTGAAGATCATGCTGCACAGTCCGGCGGTCTTCACGCTGCGGCTGGTGGCGCAACAGTTCCCGCTGCTGCGCGCGCCGAGCGTCGTCGACAATCATCCGGCGATGCTGCCGCATCATGCCGACTGGAGGACGTGGCTTGAGCGCATCCGTCATTGAAGTCCGCGGCGTCGGAAAATCCTACGGCGAGGTCCGCGCCGTGGACGACGTCAGTTTCGACGTCCCCGCCGGCCGGTTGTTCGGGCTCATCGGCCACAACGGCGCGGGCAAGAGCACGCTCATCCGTCTCATGCTCGGCCTCATCGGCGCGGACGCGGGTTCCATCCGGTTGCTTGGCGAGCCCGTGGCCGGCGCGCGTTTCCGTGAAGTGCGCCGGCACGTGGGCTACCTGCCCGAGAATGTCGCCTTCTACGACAACCTGACCGGCGTGGAAACGCTGCGTTTTTACGCGGAACTCAAGGGCGCCACGTTGCGGGATTGCGCATCGCTGCTTGAAAAGGCGGGCTTGAACCACGCCGCCCACCTCCGGCCCGTGCGCACCTACTCGAAGGGCATGCGCCAGCGCCTCGGCTTCGCCCAGGCGCTGCTCGGCGAGCCGCGCGTGCTGTTCCTCGACGAGCCCACGAGCGGCCTCGATCCGGAGGGCGTCCGCGAGTTCTACCACCGGCTGTTCGAGTTGCGGGATCGCGGCGTCACCATCCTGCTGTCCTCGCACAATCTCGCCCAGATCCAGGATCGCGTGGACGCGCTGGCATTGCTGCGCAACGGGCGGTTGCAGGCCGCCGGCACGGTGCAGCAGTTGCGCGAGGCGCTGAATCTGCCGGCCACCATCCGCGCCAGCCTGCACGAGGGCGTCGACGGGCGCGTGCATGAACTGCTCGCCCATCTGCCGGGCTGCACGGTGAGCCACGGTCCGGGTCGCGAAATCTCGATTTCCTGCGGCCAGCATGACAAGGTGACGGTGCTGAGCGCGTTGCTGGCGTCCGATCACTTGTTCAACGATCTGCACATCCAGGAGCCATCGCTGGAGGACGTGTTTCTCGGCTACGCGAAGGAGAAGAACAATGGCATTCATGCCGGCGATTGAGCTGCGGCCCATCCTGGTCATCGCCCGCAAGGAGTTCTGGGACCGCCTGCGCAACCGCTGGGTGCTGGCGATCGCGGCAATCTTCACCGTCTTCGCGCTGGTCATCGCCTATTTCGGCGCGGCGCAGGGCGGCGCGGTGGGCTTTCAGAACATGGACGTGACCATCGTGAGTCTGGTCAGCCTCGTCATTTACATCGTGCCGCTGATCGCGCTGATCCTGGGCTACGACGCGGTGGTGGGCGAGGGCGAGCGCGGCACGCTGGATTTGTTGCTGTCGCAGCCGCTGACGCGGCTGGAGCTGCTGCTCGGCAAATACTGCGGCCTTGCCGGCGCACTGGCGGTCTCCACCGTGGCCGGCTTCGGGCTGGTCGGCATTCTGCTCTCCCACGGCATCGGTCTGCCGGCGCTTGCCCGTTACGGCACATTCGTAATGAGCACGCTGCTGCTCGGCTGCGCTTTCCTGAGTCTCGCGGTGCTGGTGTCGGTGATCGCGAGCAACCGCGTCGTCGCCAGCGGGCTCGCCATCGCGCTGTGGTTCCTGTTCGTGCTGGTGTATGACCTGGTGCTGCTCGGGTTGCTGGTGGCGACGTCGGGGCGGAAATTCGCCGGCGTGTTCCCGCTCCTGCTGCTGCTCAATCCCGCCGACATCTTCCGCATCCTCAACGTGTACGCGATGGAGGAGGTTCGCGCCCTGTACGGCCTGGCCACGGTGATGCCGGATCAACTCGCCCGGCCGTGGCTGCTGTGCACGGCGATGCTTGCCTGGATTCTCGTGCCGCTCGCGGCGGCCTATCGGTTGTTCCGCAAGCCTTAGCAAAAGGAATGAATATGCGCGTAAAAATGTGGCAGATAATCGGCATCGCATTTCTGCTGGCGCTGGATGGCTGCGGGAAATCCTCAACGTCACAAACGCCGGCGGAGATCACGGACAACACCATCTGCGCCCTCGACGGCATGTTGCTGCGCGACTATCCCGGCCCCAAGGCGCAGATCCGCTACGCCGACGGCCCGCCGGAATTCTTCTGCGACACCGTGGAGATATTTGCGATGGTGCTGCGTCCCGAGCAGGTGCGGCATATCGAGGCGGTGTATACGCAGGACATGGGCCGCGCCGATTGGAACGATCCGCGCGACAATTGGATCGACGCGAAGTCCGCGTACTACGTCTGGGGCGGCAGGCTCAAGGGATCGATGGGACCGACCTTCGCCGCCTTCGCGCGCCGCGAGGACGCGGAGAAGTTTTCACGCGAGCAGGGCGGCAGGGTGTTGCAATTCAGCGAAGTGACGCCGGAGATGGCCGACCTGCGCGGCGGCGCTGTCCGCGATGAAAAAATGTAGCATTCGGGCGCCGCCCCGCGCCGGCGATCATGGCGGCGGGGCTGCCAGGCGGGTTAGCCGGCCTCCGCCCACTTGTAACCTTCCCTCTGGTGGTAAAAGCCGTTGGCGAAGGGCGCCGGGGCAAGGGCTGCGAGCCGGGTGGTGGCCTCGGTCGTGGCTAGTTCACCGTCGAGGACGGCGCGGAACAACCGGGCGGTTTCCACGATGTCACCGGTGTGCGGTGACAGGCGAAAATGCGTCACCCCCATGCCGGCAAGCGCCGGCATTTCACGGATCAGGTTCAGACAGGCGTGGGAAAGCGTCTGGATGCCGTTGATGCTGAGGAATGGCACGCCTTCCATCGTTGTCAAATCCATTCCATCCGGATCCTGCCCGCACACAAACCGACAATTGTCCTTCGCCCGTCCATGAGCGCGGGCGTGGTAGCAGCGGGCTGAAAGGGCCAGCGGCATGCGGCCATAGACCTGGACTTCCAGCCCCATGCCGAGATTTTGCGCCTTCCTCCCCAACATGGCGATGGCGGCGCGGGGAAGTTCATTCGGCAGGGTGGCGTGCAGCGCGCCCTTGCCGGCCAGGAATTCCAGCGAGTCCTCGTTGTAGACATTCAGAAAGGGGCCGATGGCGTGTGGCCTGCCCGAGAGATGATAAAGCGCCGCGGCGTCATTGGCTTCGATCAACTCGTCGTGCATGGCGCAAATCCTTGCAACGACCTGGCGGTCGTACTGGGTCATGACCTCGGCCAGCGTGGAGAAGACAACCTTTTTGCCGGCTTCTTTCAGCAGACGGGCGATGTCCTGATGGTGGTTTTCGAACAAGGGAATGCGCTTGGAGCAGACCACCTCGCCGAGATAAACGACATCCACCGGCGCGGTGGCAAGCCGGGTGTAAAACTCCAGCTTTTTCTCCGCCGGCCAGTGAAACAACACCGGCCCGACGCAGAGCTTCGCCGACCTCGCCTCCCGTCCCATGTTCATCTCCACCGCCTGCCGCCGAAGGCTCCACGCGTTTCGCGATGGCCTTCCGTCAGGGCCAGCAAGTCCGGCAGCAGCGGCGGCCTGCCCGCGAGACAGTCGTCCACCGCCTTGCGATAGGCGGAAACGACGGCGTGCACGTAGGCACGGGACCTCTGCCGTCCCTCGATCTTCAGGGCGCTGACGCCGGCGCGCATCAGATCCGGCAGCAGGGAGGACAGATTGAGGCTCACCGGCTCCTCGAAAGCGTAATAGGGGCTCTTCCGGCCGGCGGCGCAATATCGCCCTTTGCAGATGGTCGGATAACCCGCCTGCTCGCCGCAAGAGAAGCGGTCGATGGTGAAAACGCCGAGCCTGGCCGTCAGATTGCGTCGCGTGTCCTCCTCGTACCTGACGGCGTGGGCGGGGGAGCAGACGCCGTCCATGTTGGTGGAGACACCGGTGGCGTAATTGGTGAGACTGCAACGTCCCTCGGCCATCATGCCGATATTGCCGAAGATGAAGGCCTCGATTTCACAGGGGATCTCGTCGTGGATGGCCTTGATTTCAGGCACCGTCAATATGCGCGGCAGCACCACGCGCTTGACGCCGAATTCGCGGCAATAGTAGCGGATGGCCTCGGGCGAGGAGGCGCCGGCCTGTACGGAAAGATGCAGGCGCTGTTGCGGATATGCGCAGGCGACATGGCGCGCCACGCCGATGTCGGCGACGATGATCGCATCCACGCCGAGACGAACACCGTCCTCGATCGCCTGTTTCCACGCCGGCGTTTGCCCGGCCGGTGGGAAAGTATTGACGGCGAGCAGGACCCTGGCGCCGCGTTCGTGGGCGTAAGTGACGCCTTCCTGCATTTCCCGCAGCGTGAAATTAAGGCCGGCGAAGTTACGGGCGTTGGTGGCATTCTGAAAACCGCAATAGACGGCGTCCGCGCCGGCGTCGACGGCCGCGCGCAGGGCGGCCGGCGTGCCCGCCGGGCAGACCAGTTCGGGACGGACCATGCTAGCGCAGTTCACCGCTGTTCCGCTTGATCCGCCGCAGGACAAAAAGCGCCGCGCGGCCGGGCAAACCGAAAAAATCGGCGACATCGTCGGCGACGCTGCCCTCCATGTCGTCGATGGCGTTGCGCAGGCAGACCACTGCCTCGGTGTCGCCCTCAATGACGAGGTCACGGTTGAAGAACAAGGCGTCGCCGTCGAGCCGACCGTCCACCATGTCCAGGAATGTGAGGAATGTGCCGGCGATGCGCGCGTCATGCGCCATCGGATGCTCGCGCCGCCTCGCGAGAAGTTGTGGCCGGCGGGGGTCCAGCCGCAGCAGAAAGACAAAAGGCAGGTTGAGGGGGTCGATCAGAAATGTTTTTCTGGTGTGCGCGCCGAAGCGGGCAAACAGTTCCGGACGTCGACGGCTGAGGTGCGTGATGACCCGCTGGAGTAGCGGCTGGAGGGTGAACAACGGCAGGGGAGCCAGCAGGCTGAGTGGCAGGTACTGCAACCGGGCCGGAAAATTATTCTCTGCGGAATTCATCATCGAATCGGTGGCGTTCTCGCGAACAAGTTGTCGAGCAGTTTATCTCACCAGGCGCGCGCTGTCCCAAATGGAATCAGTCTTAGAACTTGTCTCAGGCGCATAGCGACTGGGCGTTGCAATTCAGCGAAGTGACGCTGGAGATAGCCGACCTGCGCGGCGGCGCCGCGCGCGACGAAAAAATGTAGAAAAAAATGGTCCCCTACGTAATTATTGGCTTCCTTCTCCCCCGGGAGAAGGAATGAGGATGAGGAACTACTCATGTAACAATTTCCCTCACCCGCATCGCTCGCAATGCCGCCTTCCCCCGGAGGGCGAGGGCAGTTCTCGTTGGTCGGCGTGACCTCTTGGAACGCCGATGATAATCTCATTCTTAATCATCTTTCTTTAAGCACCAGCCGCAGGCTCAATTTCAGGAGCAGTCATGACGACGTCCGCACGGCCATTGTTGATCTATGACGGCGACTGCGGTTTCTGCGTCTACTGGGTGCGCTACTGGCAGCGGCTGACGGGTGAGGCCGTCCGTTACGCCGCTTATCAGGAGGTCGGCCAAGACTTCCCGCAGATTTCGACCGAGGAATTCCGCCGCGCGATTTATTTCATTGCAGCGGATGGCAAGACATACAAAGGCGCGGCGGCAGCCTATCAAGTGCTGGCCCGGGCTGGCCGGGGATTCTGGTGGTGGCTGTACCGGCGCGTTCCTTTGTATGCCTGGTTCAGCGAACGGTGCTACAACTTCGTGGCGCGGCGGCGGGTGGCGGCGGCCTGGATCAGCCGTTGGCTGTGGGGCCGCGAACGTGTGCCGGAGACACACGTTCGCGTCACCTGGCTGCTGCTGCGCGGGCTGGGATTGATTTATCTCTTCGCCTTCGCTTCCTATGCCGTGCAGGTCGAGGGGTTGATCGGCGGGCGCGGCATCCTGCCGCTGCAAACGTATTTATCGCTGCTGCACGAGCATCTGGGTGCGCGGGCCTATTACGTCGCGCCCATGGTGTTCTGGTTCAACGCCGGCGATCTCATGCTGCACGCGGTTTGCTGGACGGGCGCGCTCGCCGGCGTGTTGCTGACGGCGGGGATCCGGCAGCGCGCGATGCTGATTATTTTGTACGTGCTGTATCTGTCGTTGACGCACGCCGGCCAGGTGTTCATGACCTTCCAGTGGGACATGCTGCTGCTCGAGGCCGGGTTTCTCGGCATCTTCCTGCCCGGCGGCTCGCCGGTGATCGTGTGGCTGTTCCGCTGGCTGACCTTCCGCTTCATGTTCCTCGCCGGCGCCGCGAAGATCACGAGCGGCGATGCCACGTGGCGCAATCTCACGGCGCTCAATTATCACTTCGAGACGCAGCCGCTGCCCACGCCGCTGGCCTGGTACGTCCATCAATCGCCGCCGTGGCTGCTTCAAGCCGGCGTGGTCATGACCCTGCTGGTCGAACTGGTGCTCGTGTTTCTGATCTTCCTGCCGCGGCGGCCACGCATGCTGGCGGCGTGGTGCATACTTTTTTTTGAAACATTCATCCTGCTGACCGGCAATTACAATTTCTTCAACCTGCTGGTCATGTTGTTGTGCGTCTCATTGTTCGATGATCAGGCGTTCAACGGCCGCGCGCCAGTCATTGCCCGCGCGCGCTCGAAAGCCACAGCGTGGATGCATGGAGTTCTCGCCGTCCTGCTGGTGAGCCTGGGACTCATCGTGATTGAATCGCAGTTGACGCGGCATCGCCCGCCGGAGTTGATCGCCGAATTCCGTGATTTCTTCGTGCCGTACTTCATCGTCAATCCCTACGGCCTCTTCGCCAACATGACCACGCGGCGGCCGGAGATCGTCATCGAAGGTTCCAACAATCTAATCCGCTGGGCGGAATATGAATTCAAGTACAAGCCCGGCGTGCTCAACCGGCGGCCGTTGTGGAATTTCCCGCACCAGCCGCGCCTGGACTGGCAGATGTGGTTCGCGGCGCTGGGCGATCCGCGCGCCGAGTGGTGGTTCGGGCACCTGTTGCAGCGGCTGCTGGAGAATTCGCCGCCGGTGACGGCCTTGTTCGAGCGCAATCCATTTCCAGATTCCCCGCCGCGCTACATTCGCGCCCTGTTGTACGATTATCACTTCACCGACGCCGAGGAGCGCCGGAAAACCGGCAATTGGTGGAAGCGTGAGTTGCTCGGCACCTATTACCCGGTCGTCTCGCTCAAAAAGAGCGCCGCGGAATCGGATGAGATGAAATAACGGGTACAGGAAGGAAACAACAATGCCGGAAGGCTCGGTGGTTTATTCCATTTTTCTGATCTTCGCCGGCGCGGCGGCGGCGGCGACCGTGGCGCTGTACGCGCGCCAGGCCATGCTGGTCGCCTACATCCTCATGGGGGTGCTGCTGGGGCCGTGGGGTCTCAAATGGGTGACTGATCCGGCGTGGATCGGCGAAGTCTCCCACATCGGCATCATCTTCCTGTTGTACCTGCTGGGCTTGAACATGCCGCCCGGCCAACTGCTGAGGATGTTCCGCGAGGCGGTGTGGGTGACACTGGCCAGTTCCGGGATGTTCGCCGTTCTGGGCTTTGGGATCGCCGCGGCGCTGGGCTACGGAATGCTCACCGCCGTGGTGATCGGCGCGGTGCTGATGTTCTCCAGCACCATCATCGGCCTGAAGCTGGTGCCGACCACCACCCTGCATCACCAGCGCATGGGGCAGGTGGTGATCAGCATCCTGTTGTTGCAGGACCTCATCGCCATTTTGATCCTGCTGTTGTTGCAGGGCTACGGTCAGGGCGGCAGTCTTTTTATGCATGTCGGCCTGCTGGTGCTTTCCCTCGCGGCGCTGATCCTCGTCGCCTCCCTGCTCGAACGCTTCGTGGTGGAAAAGTTGATCGCGCGTTTCGACCGGATCCATGAATACGTGTTTCTGCTGGTCATCGCCTGGTGCCTTGGCCTGGCGGAATTGAGCAGGACTTTCGGCCTGTCCCACGAGATCGGCGCCTTTGTCGCCGGCGTGGCGCTGGCGGCGAGCCCCGTGGCGCTGTTCATTGCCGAGAGCCTGAAGCCGTTGCGTGATTTCTTCCTCGTGCTGTTCTTCTTCTCACTCGGCGCCAATTTCGATCTGTCAGCGATCCGGGAGGTCGCGCTTCCCGCCATGCTGATCGCGGCGTCGGCGCTCCTCGCCAAGCCGTTTATTTTCCGCTGGCTGCTGGCACAGGCCGGTGAAAAACCGCGCGTGTCGCTCGAAATCGGCGTGCGGCTGGGTCAGATCAGCGAGTTTTCACTCTTGATCGCAGTGGTGGCGTTCAAAACGAACGTGATCGACGACAAAATGTCCCAGATCATCGAAATGGCGACGCTGGTGACGTTCATCATCTCGACCTACCTGATCGTCATGCGCTATCCGACGCCGATCGCGATCTCCGACCGCCTGCGCCGCGACTGACCGCCGTAAATTCGTGGGCGGATAATGCAGCTTGCGAGGCATCATTCGACCGTTCGGTTATGCGGCTTTGACTTCCACTATTTCGCTCGATGAAGAAGGTGGAGGAACTGGCTGACTCCCGCCATTCTGGATGAAGCGCCGCGGCTCGGCGAGCCGACGAGTCAGCCCGGCCGCTTGGGGGCGGCGGAAGGGGTTACGCGGATTGCTCATGGCGTTGAGTATTTTTACTCAACGTGTTGAGTGGCGAAAGAGCCGCGCGGCCTGGCGACTCATCGGCAGATCACGAGCGCCAGCCTCGGGTTGCCTGCATCGCGGGGCGTCTAACGTGGCGCTCAGCCGCGCGCTTCAGCGCGGAATCTTCCCCCGATTTTGTTGACACCGGGTTTTCATGCCTGCAGTTTCTCATACGTCGCGGGCGACACGTAGTTAAGCGATGAGTGAAGTCTATCGCGATTGTAGAAAGGCAGGTAGCGCCGGAGG